>Ga0209780_1004112_pt1 | contig 11109 bp, 10 predicted proteins | sample WorMetexBAHAMAS2_FD_187384 | JGI IMG/M metagenome (GOLD analysis project Ga0209780, IMG submission 187384) | Marine gutless worms symbiont microbial communities from Max Planck institute for Marine Microbiology, Germany - Inanidrilus exumae... | ecosystem: Host-associated > Annelida > Digestive...
TCAGAATTCCTACTTATTATTTATTATACTTTACACCCAGTAAAAGTAATGTTGTAATTTTATCTTTTGTATGCTGTAATCCATGAAAAGGAAAAGAGCATACTGTGTACATCACTGTATGAGTTCTACGGGATGCAGATTTCAGATGCTTTTGGGTCACACTTTAGTGTTTGGCGACATCGGTCTTCGTAGAAAAAAAACCTAAAAACCTAAAGAGTTTTTTAAACCAAGGTTTTTCCAGCCGGCCAGCCCTGATTAACCTACTTTACCTACACGCACGCACCTGCTGCTCGCCGGCGACGACACCACAGTATATACTGTGGTGTCGTCGCCGGCGAGCAGCAGGTACGTGCGTGTAGGCGCCTATTAGTATACGGACAGCACATAGTTGCGATCTGTATGTGCCACGAACATCTAGAAGGTTCGGAGACCGAGCATTTGCCGTTGCGGCCCCACGCGTGTGGAATAGTCTACCTACTGACATTAAACTTCACCGGTCGACGACAACATCTTTCAAACGCCGTCTTAAAACTGTTTTATTTAACCGGGGCTTCGCCGAATATATGTAAATGACTCTGTACCCTTCTTTTAGTAGGAAGCGCAATATAAAACTTCAGTTACAGTTACAGTTACTGTGACGACACTGTCGGTTTAGACATCGCTTTTGTAAATCAATTGAATAAACAAGCCTATTGCTGACAGTTTTCTGACTAAGGTTGCACTTTGTTGCACGTTGCAGTTTTGTACACGCTAGTGGTAAGAGCATTTAGGCTAGCGTCATAATAGTTTTGACAATATTTTTGTTTTGTTTTAATATTTTGCGCATTAGGCTTCAAAATACTTATAGTCACGCCCCCAAATGGAAGTTTTGTGAAATTTTGCCACAATATGGAACAGTATCAACGCGACCACCAAAAAAACACTTCCTTGCAAACTCGTCATATGACGTGTAGATAGTTATAGATCGTAAAAATCCGTCCACAGATTCCTGCTGGGCGTGATAAACAGCGAATCCCCGTGCTTTTCAATGGGCCGGACAACCCCTTAAAAATTTCCCTTCCCCTTGGGTATCTGTACCCCCATTCCCTGGGCAGCCGAGTCAGCCCACAATCGGCATCTCGATCGGTTCAGCCGTTTTTGCAGGGCTCACGAACGTGACCAACAGACAGACAGACAGACAGACAGACCGACCGACCGCGCTACTCCGCTAGCTATCGCCGCAATGCAGCCTAATAATAATAATAATCATAACATGTAACAAGTACGTCTATCTTCCCAGACTGACGTATATCCACACATGCTGATCCACGTCCACACGCCGTACGAACTTGATAGGCACGTGAGTCACAAAAGCCTAGAAGCATCACATTAGAACAAGGGCGCGCTGGCCGATTCGTCCGATTTTGGGCTTCTGGAGGAATAAAGTTTACAAAAATGGAAGATTTCTTGCCCAGGAAGCCGATGAACCACCTTGCAAAATTTGACGCCGCTAGCTTTATCCTCGCCGGAGAAATCCGTAACCGTACAAACAAAAAACACACAAACAGTAACCAATATATCAACACCTTGCCTATCGGCATGTGTAAATAATAATAGTGACGCAGGCATCATTAAAACCTTTGACATCGACCTGCATAATATGTCAGTCCACAATGCAGTAGAGAATAGGAATAAGACTAGCGCCGTGGGAATAATGTAGGAATAAAAATAAGTCACAAAATTGGGAATTAAACTGGCAGAAAATGTCAATGTTAAAAGCCATTTCCGGTTGCCTCTAGTGTGAATGCAACGTAACTCTCGCAAGCAATTCGTAGCATTCAGAACGTAAAAACAGAACAAAGTCCGACGGACGGCCACTTAACATCCGCTGCATTTTAGTCAACCATAGTTCAGTGAGCGGCAAGCTGCTCCGCATCCCCCATTTCGTACTCGTAGCTGATATTGAGTACATGCAAATTTGCCTATCCCAAATACCGCGAGACGCTAACTGCAGTACAGCTGTATAAGAAATAAATTTGAAAAACCTAGAAAAGCTAATGACCTTGAAGGTCACTCATCGTCATCGGAAATGTCGGTAGTTGATAAGCCACACAGGGGTTTATCTAGCCACCCCACAGGGGGAGTAATCCCCCTGAAAAATTCTACTCCCCAAATAACCAAGCAATGTTAACTTCCCCTCATGGGTGGTTTACCAATAGATATACAACCCATGTGCATTTGTATGGTTGATTACAACGGGCATCTTGTTGTTTATTCGTACCACCGTCGCTTGCAACGATGACTATAGTCATGTCGGGTCACTCGAGTGCACGCCAACGCGCTTTAGACACAATTCAGGTCATATCGCGCCTTTAAGGTAGAACTATACACTGTGTCTCAAAAAAACGACACTGCTTTGGCTTGCTATAATTTCGACCTACATCAACCGATTTTGATAATTTTTGGCAGGAATGTTGCCAAGAAAGTAAGAAGTCAAATGGTACTGCATTTTCCCGCCTCACCTAACTAGTGTTCTGCATTACCTGGCAAAGCACGAAAACACTAAAATAGCATATTTTCACTCAGATATTGTATTATTGCTTTTCCAGAGTTCAGCCAGTCGCTGCTTGATTTCTTAAATTTTGTTTAATTGCAATTCATACTCATGCTGCTATAGACTCACCAAATCTTGTAATCAACTGAGTTCAGCTCTGGCCTATTGGGGCCATAGCTCAGAAGAAATGAAGTTAAGCGCAGCAGCTGTTGATTCAACACACAGTACACTGATGCATGCATGCACTGTGCTGCTGAAAGGCAAATAATATTGTCGTCGACAATGTGTTGGATAACAGCTAACCTTTGTTGAGATAGCAAAATATCCCATCAATAATGTCCATTCACTTTTCACTTGAGGCTCGACAAAGAACAACTCCCACTTTTGACACAGCGACCGACATCACGACAGGTACCGACTTGGTAAACGATGAGTGTGTGGTAAAAGACGGTAGCATGCTATACTCCCTTCCTAGGTCTTGTTTGGTGCATACAGCCGATTCTTGTGAACATAAAGGGCGGTTCAGCTGTCACCAAGTGATAATATGAATGTGTTTTGTGTCTGTTGGCAAAACAGCATTCAGCGTTTAAGTGAAAGACGCAATTTTCGGCTTTCTGTTTCCCCAGGTAGTGCAGAAGCATTAGTTAGGTGAGGTGAGAAAATAAAATACCATTTGACTTCTTACTTTCTTAGCAACATTTCTACCAAAAATTATCTAAATCGGTTGACGTACCGGTATGTCAAAGTTATAGCAAGCGAAAGCAGTGTCGTTTTTTGAGACAGTGTATATTATAAATACTAACACTCGTATTAATATTAATATTGACGAATGTGATAGTAGCACGCTTTCTTCCAGTTCCAGATTATTGACAACAGCCGCATACCGGTATAGCCTATTCACTTCGAATATTGTGTACTATGGTCCAATGAAGTGGGGCACGATTAACCAATTAGTAAAACTCAACTAGAGACAAACCAAAATAGCCAAAAACTACATTTTAAAAGATAAAATATATAGGCCTACACATAACGGCAACTAGAAAATAGTAATACTAATAGACAGCTTAATCGTAGACTAACAGAGTGAAGCCACTTTATATACACACTGCTAAACCTAATTACAACTTAACCTTATCACCTGTCAGATTAAATCTCAACAAATAAAAGTAATAATTTTACAAAAATACACTTTAAATACACTGTGCAGTGCACAACACTCGACTAAACTGAAGCAATTCAAGATGGGGCGCCGACAACGCAGACGCTGCAACATGACTATGAACCCCGCCCACATACCGGCCATATGCCAGCCGTCAACGGTCGCACAAAGCGCCGTCTATACATCGAAAAGCTCGTCATCTCGATCGTCCAATGACGTCAGCGTGACGTCGGTGCGACCGACGTCAGGAACTGACGACGACGGGTTGCCGATGAATACGACGTTATTTTGACGTCGGCACGACGTCATGTGTTTACTGGGACAGTCCAATTTTCACCAAATTTTCTGCATGTTACTTATGGCGGTGGCCGGGTCCTTCGCTGACGGCAATGCGATACGTTATGTACTTCCGGTTACGTGGATGAAGCGGCGTGCCCACGGCGAAAAAAAAATTGGGCACGCTGTGCCCAACACGACCGGAACCCTGCTTGGAAATAAGTTTCTATAGTCAGTAAAAAAGGTAAACCCTCACTTGGTAAGCCTAGTGATACTAATTGGCTTGAACATCTTAGAATAGATTTCAAATCACAAACAGAGATAAATCCGCATTTTGTTCGTATTTTGGTAAGTTTACACACAGTAATAACGTTTTACTAAGCTTCGCACCTTATATTTATTACGAATTGTTCGGCTCGAAGCCAGGCTTAAGCCGAACATTGGATTCACTTAATATTTACGGCGTGTTTCGGCGCTGTGCACGTGTTTGTCTGTAACTCTGCCGAAAGTGAATCTGAAGCACTCTGAGTACATTGTCGGGGGCTGACCCCGGCAGATTTTGGGCGCGATCCGCACAGTAGCGACAGCTGGAGGGCCAGTCGAATTTTTTGGGCACGTAAATAATGCACGATTTCACCGATTTCCCGTCGGCCAAATTTGACGAAATGTGAACACAACACGTTGATCGGTGAGGCGATGAAAACTTTCGGAACAGAATTCTAAAAATTCTACCGTATAATAGTTGGCACCTTTAGTTTTTAGTTTTTTTGTGTGTGATATATGTGTTTTTTTCTGTTTGTCTGTACTTCATGTACGATTGAATAATAAATAAAAATAATAACTGCTGAAGTAACAAAGTGCATAACAACTGTTTGAACTGAATGTGCAGTAAAAACTATTTCACTATAGGCCTAAGAAGAACTCTGGCATTAACAGCTATGAGGACTGTTCCTTCGGACATGCTGTATTCCTTGTATGAAAACTTTTTTTTCTTCTTCGATCATGTCCATGTACATTCTGAAGTCGTCTTCCTTAGCTGCGAGGGTGGTCTGAAGTGCAATTTTTAGTGCTTCATTCTCGTCTTGCTGAATATCCAGCCTGTGTTTCAAATACATCACACGAGCCCAAATAATAGCCCAAATGCACAACAAATTTAATCTCAAAAATTTGACCTTTGCTGAAAAGAACTACTTTTGAAATCAAGTTTGTAAACTAAACAACAAGCATTGGATTGGACCACACTGGTAGCCTCAGGTGGCAGTAAAAACATCTTTCAGGTAACATTACCCCTGTAAAATATGAATATTCACTAATTTACCACTGAATACTGATATATTTTCACCATTTACAGAAACTGACCACTTAACATTATTAGTCCAAATAAATAAAAACAGGTTTCAACTAAATATTTCTGCCACACAGGTAAACTGGTATATTTGTTTGTTTCTTAACAGTTCACTCACTATCTCAGTAAAGTAAACTGTACATTTAAACAGTGAATATTTTGCAAAGGTATCATCATAAAGGATATGCCACAGTTCTGCCACATATAAAGTATATTTTACTCACTTTGTTCTCAGCTCGTCCACATTGTTTACTTCATCGTCAGCAACATTGACAGATGACACCTTATTTCTCGGTTTCTTACCTATAATTCAACCATCTTGATAATTATAGCTAAAATAATGCAGACTAATAATTTTACCATTACAAATAAAAATAATAATTTTTTTGACTGAAGGATTTCATTTAATATGGTAGTAAAAATTCAACAACAAAAGTCACAAATTAACAAAAATACAAGTTCACCGATTATGGATTTGTTCATTATCTAAATGTACAAAATTCAGAAAAAAAGCCAAAAATGATATATGTCATATAAATAAGTATTACAAGAAAGACTATGAGACGAGAGAACAACACGCTTATAAAAATGATATTATCATCAATATATTGTTCTGTTCGTGAGCCATCCTCGATCCAAGGGTTGGCCACACCATGGTCGTAGTTTCTTTATTTATATCTGTCCTCTGTCATTCTGACTGACTCTTCCATGCGGAGTCCTGTCAACATATTGATGTTGTCCATCCAGGCCGTGCATCGTCTTCCTCGCCTGTGTGCATCTGACATTATTACTTGCATTCTCTTTCTCCAGGCCCCTTGTTTCTTCATGGTGTGACCAAAGTAAGTAAGTAAGTAAGTAAGAAAGAAAGAATATTTATATAGCGCAGTAAATCATACATCACACTGCGCTGTGATTTTTCCAAATCCAAATAATGAACTTTCAGATATCGCCTAAACTGTCTGTAGCTAGTCTGCTGCAGACTGCATTGGCAAACTACTCCACAGACAAGGTCCCGCAACAGGAAAACTTCTGTCACCAAATCTGTTGTGGGTTCGCGGAACCGTTAGTGTCCTATCAGTAGACGAGCGCAGGAGGCGGCGACCAAACTCGGGGATGAGATGAATGTCAGTAGTCAGGTAGGTCGTGAAGTAAATGAAGCTAGCAACTGATGTACAAAATATGCGATCTTGAATTCCACTCATCTCTGGACCGGCAGCCAGTGTAACAACGCAGCACCGGAGTGACGTGGTCACATCTGCTGTTGAGCAGACAAGCTAGCTTCCTTGCTTTGACAGTCTAAAAGTTCCCTCTTTACTCCAGCTTTGTTAAGAACCCACTCATTTGGTTTCTTTGCAGTCCACGAAACACGCAGAATCTTTCTCAGCCCTTTCATCTCAAAGGCGTCAAGACTTCTTCATTCTTTCTGAGTGTCCAGCTTTCACAGCCGTATGTTGCTACAGGCCACACTAGCGCTTTCATTAGTCGTATCTTTGTTAAAATCGGTATGCTGTGACTTTTCCATATTTTCTGCAGTGATGCCCCAATCGCCTGCCCCTATTTAACATGGTATGGCATTCCGTCATACACTCATCATCTTTAGTAATCATGTACCCAAGGTATGGGAGCATATCCACCTACTCCAGTTGCTCATTCTGAATGAGTATGTGGCACGCTATGCCATCGCTCGCCATTACCTTGGTCTTGTCAACGTTGATGAGTAGGCAGTATTTATGGCTGACTCGGTCTAGGCGATCCACCAGCTCTTATAGTTCTGCCAACAGGATGATGTCATCAGCGTAGCGAAGGTTCGTGACTATTTGCCCTCCAATTTGTAGTCCACCTTGAAATCCGTTGAGGGTCTCCCTCATCACCATCTCTGCTCGGACGTTGAACAAGTACGGGGAAAGGACACAATCGGCTCCTTTCTTAACACAAAACCATTCTGATCGTGTGCTCGCAACTTTGACCTCAGCGAGCCGTTTCCTGTACAGTTTGGACAGCAAGTCAATCAAGTGCAGAGAATATCCCATGTCCATCATAGTCACCCAGAGCTTATCATGAGAGATCGAGTCAAATGCCTTCTTGAAGTCCACAAAGCACATATAGAGTGGTTGCTGCCTTGTACATCAGTATTCTGAGATTCGTCATTTGATTTGTTGTCCCCTTTCCTTGTCAGAATCCCGCCTGTTTGTCTGCAATTTCTGTTTTGGTCTTCACTCGGATCCTTTCCAGTATGATCCGAAGAAGGATCTTGCTTGCGTGTGAGACAAGAGCAATTGTTCTGTAATTTGCACACTGTTTAAAATCACCTTTCTTGGGAAGTGGGATGAATGTGGAGAACGTCCATTCCTGTGGCCACTCACCAGTTTCCGAGATCGCCACACATATTCTGTACATTCTGTCCAAAGCTGTCTCTTCTCCTGCTTTGAACTGTGCTGCAGGGACCTCATGTATGTATGTAGTGCCAAAACTTTGAACAAGGAGGCAATTCACAGCAGAGTCAAACAAGACTTTGAAATATAATGTCAGTACAAACTGAAACCATTTAAAATTGGCGTGATTGTGTGCTATGACAAACGGTGGAAGCTTTAATGTCACTGCATAAACGAGCAGAAGAATGAAGTAAAGAGCTTATTAGTTACAATTCTGACAACACAATTATTATTATTATTATTAAAATGTACAGTACTGATTATAGTGACAATTAACATTATTGCAATGTTACAGGGGCATTTTACAAAGTCAGAGTTTCATGCGTGCTTCTGAGGATTATAACAGGACTCGAACAGAAAAGTTCTTAGTTTTTTCCGTTAGCAAACTAGAAGAAGCCAGTACTCACAAGAGTGCAACAACCCACGTGGCACTGTTTTTTGTGCCTCATGACCTTGACCTTTGATGTTCTGACTCCAAAATAAATGGGTACGCAGGACTCATGGTGGAGAATTTCTACGTCAAGCCTGGTGATACTAGCTGCATCTCTTTTTGAGATGTTGTGCAGATAAACAGACAAACATACAAACGCCGGTTAAAACCATACCCTCACAACTGCCGTCGACGTGGGCAACAAACTTCACAGCTGCATGAAAGCAATAAATCTACATACTGTCTGCAGTGCACTACAGCACATCCACCCACAGGTGTCTCTGATATCAATGACTCTGTCACTCACCTGATGGTGTTTGATCGACTTTTGCCTTTCCGAGCTTCTTCTCAAGCAGTGCATTATGTCGTCGCTGAGTCTGCAGCTCGGACGTTATCTCAGCAACTCTGAACGTTCCTTCGTGAACTCTGCACAACAGCACAGAATGCCACATGTCGGACATCGCGATCTGTCAAGAATGCATAACAACAGACAACAAACATCTGGCACAAAGACGCCAGTGACTGACTGCAATCTTCCGACGTGAACTTGTCAGGTGGCAAAGGCATAAAAGAACAACGTGTTTTAACTGCTGGTCAGATTTACTAAAAAAGTAAACTATACTAATTAGTGCAGGTAATGATTAAAATTTTAAAAACAATTTAATTAATAGTTAATTTCACTAAAATATGTATATGTATCATAGACTCCTTAAAATAAGCACTGACGGCAGCCGTGCTGGGGTCCGCGAACTTGGGTCCATCGGTTTTTGGTGTTTATTGTTTCGTGCCAAATGTGGCCCGTTTGTTACAAAATTTATAGAATGCCTACTTCATTGGGCGATTGGGCCTGGTCGTTAAGTAGCGTGTTTGGTTTGTCAGTTTATTTTTAAAATGATAAAAATATGCGAATTTGACCATCTGATTGCTTGTAGTGATTATTGCGCTCGGTTTTCTTATTTAAACGTGCGTTTTCTATGAAGAAAGTTACGTTGAAAAACAGTCGTATGTTATGTTATGCTTAATCCGTTCGACGTAAATGATGACGCAAATTTTCTATTTACATTTTACTAGCATCGCCGTAAACAAATTTCTGCTGTGATTCTAAAACCAAACATCAAGGTAACTTCATCAACTCGCTATCTTTACGAAAATTTTCTGTCGTTCGACAGCTCACATCGTGCGTATATTAACGCACGAATTTACCATTTTTCGTACGTAAGAAAGTTTTATGAATAGCATTATGCTCATAAAAATTTGCGTACGCAAAATTTACGCACAGAAACTGGCGTACGAACTTTCTTGAATAGCATCCTGGTTCGGAGTGCCAATATGCGTCATCATACCAAATGCCGTGCAGATCGGTCAAACCGTTGCCGAGATAATTATTGAATTGTTAGGATGCCGGCCGACGCCATCTTGAATTTCTTTAGATCTCAAATTTGTAACGGACCAAACGGTCACGAGGGCCGAACTGCATCACCGTGTCAAATTTCGTGGTGATTGCCATTGGTCAAACTGCTGTCGCGATATCTCGATTTTGGCTTTTTTTGGTTGTAGCCACAATCTTGGATTTTTAAAATTGTACATTTTTAACGATCCGAACGGTCAAGAAGAACGAAGTGCGTCACTGTGCCAATATTATGTCGAAATCGCTCAAACCACGGAGGAAATATGTCAGTTTTCGATTTTTCAAGATGGCGGTCGCCGCCATCTTGGATTTTTGACATTTCAAATTTTTAACGGTCAGGGCGGTCAAGAGGTTCGAAGTGCATCATCGAGCCAAATTTCGTCAAAATCGCTCGAATCGCGGCTGAGATAGAACAATTTTTCGATTTTTCCAAGATGGCCGTCCGCCATCTTGGATTTGTAATTCGTGTGTGGGGACCACCCACGAAAGGCATTTGGTGGTCTTTATTACTGTGCAAAATTTGGTTGGAAACGATGCAGTAGTTTTGATAATATGCACGTTTTTCGATTTTGCGAGTTTGGCTTACAAACGCCTATTCACGCCCCAAAATTGGGGTTCTTGACCCCCTAAATGGGGAGCAATGTGAAAAAGCCCCCAAAAAGGCACATCCTTGCGCGAGTCCGCGTCGTTTGAGCCATCATGCGTAAAAATCCGTCGACGTGTCTGCCCTGTAGGTGAGTTCCTCAAAAAGGGCATAAATAAAAATAATTTTGTTATAATTCACCTATGCGCCCAAAAGCCCCCCGTGGACGGATATGCACCTACTTTGGCACAGTCATAGGGGTCGGCGACATAATCACCTGTGAAAAATTTTTTGGTGATCGGTTGAGGGATGTCGATTCTGTGGGGGTCGAATATTGCCATTTCCCATTGACAAAGCCAGTCGCCGTTAACACAAGGCTGGCGCTACCGCGCAGCCTGTGATAATATTATGTTAACTAGATATAGAAATCATACAGTCACAAAATTTCTGACATTTATATGTTGAATGTGGAAAAATTGCTTGTGGAAACTTGTGTTGAAAATTTGGTTATACTCGGACCACTTGTTATCAAATTAGTAATTACCACGAAAATACTAAGTACACCAATAGACCCAATTTTGTGGACCCGAGATTGGCTGCCGTCAGTCCTTATTTTAAGGAGTCTATGATATGTATACATAAACAAAAACTTCTGACAATGATTACACTTACTCATCACCTCCTTTCATCATCTCCTTTTATCCAGTGTTTCAGGCAAATGAGCATGTTAACAGTATTTGGTTTAAATCAGCAACGTTTCTGTTTATAACGTAACTGCTAACCGAACGGTTTGTTTGCATAATACTGAACATGCTAGTAATACATCGGCAATATTCTCCATTATAAAAACAAAAACTGGCTTCAGTTTCTCTTTATTGTAAAAGCCGCCGTTCTAAAACAGCAAATATCAAAATTTTATCCGCAAATTCTAAGCACAGAAGAT
>Ga0209780_1004114_pt1 | contig 11108 bp, 5 predicted proteins | sample WorMetexBAHAMAS2_FD_187384 | JGI IMG/M metagenome (GOLD analysis project Ga0209780, IMG submission 187384) | Marine gutless worms symbiont microbial communities from Max Planck institute for Marine Microbiology, Germany - Inanidrilus exumae... | ecosystem: Host-associated > Annelida > Digestive...
TTGTAGGCGCTGGCGTAATAATTTAAATGAGCCTCTCGATCCCTTTCCCTTTGGGGTGGCTGCTGAACAAAAAGGCGGCCAGGGTTGAGGTAAATATATCGCTGGCCTTCCTTCACTGGGTAGAGATGGCTCTCCACCCTTGACCTTTTGTCTCTGATATAGCCATATTTGTGCTGAAAGGGGACGTTAAACTCGAACTAACTAACAGTGATAGGCAGTTTCCAGACCAGTGCTGAAATATAGTAGCCCAGCATGGGGCTGGGGTACCCCCTTTCCTGCCTTTTTTCCTCCCTCGTCCATTCACTTCTCATCTTTTGCACTTTTTACTTGCTCCCTTTTTCCTTTTCTCATTCGCTTTACCTATTTTCTTCTTTTGTCTATCCCTTCCTTTTCTACCAGAATAGTCCCACTTCGTTTCCTGGCCGGAGGTCGTAGGAGGCGATCCAACCTGGGTTTAGTTTGTTCCGTTTATTTTGTGTTATCTGTATTGCTTAGTTAAAATTTATTCTGGTGTTTTGTTGTGTTTTGGTTTAGTCCCCCGTTGTAGGCGCTAGCGTAATAATTTAAATGATTTCTCGATCCTTTTCCCTTTTTTGGGTATCAGCTGAACAAATAGGCGGCCAGGGTTGAGGTTAATATATCGCTGGCCTTCCTTCACTGGGTAGGGATAGCTCTCCACCCCTGACCTTTTATCTCTGATATAGCCGTATTTGTGCTGAAAGGGGACGTTAAGCTCCAACTATATATCTATATAGTATATCATTAGAATGTAACACACAGTTTGCTGATTGTGTGCAGGGCTGTGCTGCTGAGCTGGCTGGATCACAGCTGTGGCTTGCCGTCAGTGCCGACCGACGTGTCAGCATCTGGTCAGCTGATTGGTCACGTGACTCCTGCGAGCTTGTTGATTGGCTGACGTTTCCAGCACCTGCTTTTACACCCGACGGTTTGGTGGCAAAAAGCACTGATAGTGTAAGTGAAGGGTGCCGATACTGCCAGCACCACTAATAGTAAATTAATAACCATAAAAGTAGCAGACTAAAAGTGCCCAATAACAGCCGAGACCATGCCATGTCGTTTCATGACTCACAGGGTGTTGAGGTAAATACATAAGACTATTTTTCAAGCAGACATACAGAATGCAACAGACAGTTACAACATGCGTGAGTATAGAATGATCCCCTTTGTTCTTTGTCCATCTGTTGTAAAAGACGACTACCTGTGCAGTTTCAGAGTTGTTTTGGCAACTGTAATTTTTGCAGTCATGATCTGCGAGAAAAATGGTTGCACTGAGTTTCGCATAGTCCTAACACATTAATCTGTGGCAACTTGACTCCGCTCAATATGAGTTGTTGAGGAAAAATTTATTTGTTTATATTTTGGGTTTAGATCATCAGTAGGCTTTACGATGTGGTTTGATGGTTTGCATTTCTCGTTTATTGATGTGATTCTGTGTGTGTTTGTTTATTATTTCTGGCAATTGTGCATGTAAGATTTGCTATTTATGATGTGTTATTTGCAAATGATTAAGTACAGTTGATGTGGCGTGGTTTATACAGGAATACTTGAAGTCTGTACCGCCGTCACTAGCATGCTTCTCGCGTGAAGAGATGGACACGGTTGTCTACACTGGCTATGGTCTTCACAAGTACATCCAGCTGTATAGCATTACTCAGGGCAGGGTAGGTATGTTGCTAAGGCATGACGTGTTAAATTAAAATCAGTAAGAACTAACTAGCCATATGTAAGTAAGTAAGTAAGTAAGTGAGATTCTAAGGTGCAACAAAACAAGTCACAATGCACCGTGGTCGTCTACAGCCTAAACGTGTCCTTTCAGTGACTGCTTGAAATGTCTGTAGTTCATGTCCTGTCACAGATATGTTGGCATGGCATTCCACACACGAGGACCAGCAGCAGAGAAACTTCTGTCGCGGAAACTGTTGTGTGTGAGTGGAACGACGCATAACCTTCCAGACGCGGACCAAAGCCGAGGGCGGCCAGTGTCGGCAATAAGCTGAATGTTGGAAGCCAGATACGTTGGTTTTTGTCCAACCAAGAAGTTATATACTACTTAAACGACTAAGTAATAAAATGCAAAAAAATTTCTGTGGCACAGTTTGATCCAAGCCATGGCTGTTGAGTGTTGACTGCTGAGGCTCAGAGCCTGGATGTGGGCGGACTCCAGTAGCCCACTGGACATGATTGGCCACTGGCCTGAGAGGCCGTCAGTGTCCTGCTGAGTAGCACTGTGCCATTAGTTGATTTTGTGTGCAAGTGTGTGTTGGTCATGGTGTGAGAATGCCATGTGATTGTGGAGTTACTTTACCGGTACTGTTCATTTCTTGTTACACACGTAATTGTGTCAGTGAGAAAAGGTTGGAGTGATGGTGGACACCTAGCAGTCTTGAGCAGATGCTGCTCAGTCTTCCTTTTTTCCACTGTGCACAGGGCCGCAACATCTAACACAGGCCCATGACTGTTAGCTCTTCCGGGCCCCTCCACAGTCCACACTCAGATCCCCATATTTGATGCCCTCATTACTGACATCAGAAGTGAAAACTACTCCGGATGTAAATGTTATATAATAGCACACCATTACTCGTTTTTGCTCCTGGAAATACTGCTAGACACAAATATGAGGTTCAAAAAATTAACACTCAGTTGTGGCTTGGCTCCTTGACCTTTCCGGGTCCCAGATACCAATTATAAAAGTATGAAATTGTGCAAAAGTACATGCTACAATAAAGAATTCATGTAAAGAAATCGGTAACATATTTACGACAGTGCCACCTGGCGAGCACAAAGACCCAAAAACACGTAAGTAGACCAGATGTTAATTCGAGTGACACTCATAAGATTCTGAACTGTCGATATCATGTCATGTATATCGTATCATCGTAAGCGATATATCGCTAAAAACTAGATGCTTTGGGGCTACATTTCTGTCGCAGAATGTTTACGTTTTTCTTCAACCATTTTAGCGCAATGTGCGCATGAAAGCTGCCGAGTTCGGTGAAAAACGCAAAATATGGGCCATTTCGCGGTTCAAGGTCATTCAAGGTCACCGATTTTGGTACCAATCGAAAGCTCATATACGACTTCCTATTAGTGTTTAATACTAACGTACCTCCCATCTTGCGCCATTTCCAAAATATCGCCTTCAAAAGCTCCTAAATCGCTTAATTCGGCTACCCCTCTTCCGTTTAAACCCCCCGACGGTGGGGTTCCCCTGGGACGATCTCTGTAAAATTTTACGTGGATGTCAATGGATGGCCAAGGTACCAAACGGCGAAGAAAAATTGCCGAAAATTTCAACTGGCTGAGTAGGGCGCACGAACGTTACAGACGACAGACAGACAGACAGATGGAACGGCGATAGCATATAGCGAACGTGAACGTGAGTTCACGTTCGCTAAAAATGATGGTGCACCACAGCAAGAAAGAGCTTCTTATTTAACCATTTTTATGCTGCATTGTATGCATTGCATAGATGTGGTTTATTGCGACAGGTTTCACGTGTAGCATGGTTTGTCTGTGTGTGTGTCTGTCTGTCTGTTGGACACACATATGGGCCCACATAAACGGCTGAACCAATCAAAATATCATTTAAGCGGTGACTTCTGTGGGCCCAAGGATCCATGTATTGGGTTGGGATGAGATACTTCCAGGGAATGGACAATTTTTGGGAGTTTTCCATTTTATTGAAAAGCGTGGGAGTCTCTGCTGTGGTATACACAGAAATGGATCATTCCATCGTCCGTAACGACATGCAGCAATGCGGTCTATTGTCATAATTCTCTGACCATTTGTTGTATATGTTATGTTCTTGTTCTGTGAATTTTTCTGTTGGTTAGTTTGAGTTTGGTTGTCAGTAACTGTGCAGTTGGTTGCGTGGACAGTGGACAGACTGCGTCTATAGTGAACTGTCTGTAAAATATAATATTTCATCTCTTCTCACTCGCTGTGTCATCTGTAGGTGATGAGAACGTTACCGCTGACTGACTGGGCAACAACGTTGGACTTATCTCCTATGTCCACACCACTGATTGCTGTTGGCAACAATGGTATATATGTGTGTGTGTGCGTGCGTGTGTGATTTTGTTGTTTTTTTCTGACTACTGCAGAAAATTTGTGATGGTGCATTTTTAAATTTCAGCCGACTTATTGTCATTGGTTTTACATAGGATGGATTTTTGGAGTTTGATGGTATAATTTAGTTTTGCATAGATTTTGAATAACAGTTTCATATATTGTTTGTAACCGTATATTGTACTTGTATACTTGTGTATTTCATGTTTTATTTTTTAGTAGTTTTATGTATAGCTTGCTGATTTTATTACTTGTATGTATGCACATTGTAAGCTGCTTTTTGGCGCTGATGTTGCTAAATAAATAAGTAAAATAAATAAATAGATTCGATGAAATTTAATGATAATTCTCCCCATTTGTTACAGCAGCAGTAACATAAGCCATTTCTGATGCACCTGTAGCCATTGCATCAGTAGCACGTTTAGCACAATACGTAAAGTAATGTATACATCGATTTGTATAGCGCATCGTTGTAACTACCTGTAATGCGCTCAGACATGGATCACAGTTTTACCTGCAAATTACACCATGCCTGCCTTTACTCCCCAGCTGCAGAGCATCACGGCCATTTGGCTGGTACTCATTTTACCGTCCCTGAGTCGACCTGGGTGGTTGGTTATATACTGAAATAAAGTGCCGCCTCCGGGAGTCGAACCCGGACACGGTCACCCATCCCAGTACTAACCGGGCTCAGCATAGGTTAACCTCGTTCATTGAGACTAACGCGTTACCACTACGCCACGCCGCCACCGCTTTTGGCAGAACCTTCTGCAGAAAAAGCAAGATTTTGCATGGACATAATACAAGACCTACTCCTTGAAACAGAACTTAACGTTTCTGTCTATAACTCACCTTTACTGATTTCCTGCCACTGAGAGGGATGGCCAGGCTGAGTTGGCCTGGGTAGCTGCTTAAAATACCAAGATGATGTGCCTGCAAGTGATCACCCACATGCAGTGCTTGTTGCTTGTGTGGGCTTCAGATCTGTAATATGCCTTGATTTATTTGTTGATTCTGGCACCATATAGATCGTTTGCTTGCTTACTTAACTTTCCTGCTTACTTACTATCTTCCTTACTTATTTACTTCATTACTGACCAACTTCTTTAAGAATAGGCCCGTTCTGTTTTCAGGCTGGAAGTCGTAAGAGATGACCAAACCTGGCTTTAGTCTTTTTTGTTTTTATTTTTGTGTTGTGGTATATTTTGTTATGGATGCATGTTTGCTTTTGTTGTGTTTGATTAGTTTTTCAGTTACTAAACCAAGAGATTGGCTGGGGAGAACGATATGTATGACTCATACAGTGCTTGTATTGTTTAATGTAATAAATGAATCAGATTTTGTTGGTGCAAATGTCAAATGGACTTACAGATGAACCTCTGTATAAAAATAACAGAATAAAAACAAGCGTGAAATTCCGTGTTAGTTCCCTGGCAGACTGATTAGTCATTGTGCTGTTGATAATAATACACACATTTCTATACCACCATAAGGTCGTAACTGTTCTTGTGTTCCATGAAGTACATTGTCACCGAGATGTGTTGTGTTGTCAACAGAACGGCTAGTGAAACTGATGGATTACTACGAGGGCAGCTTCCAAGACTTTGTTGGACACAGCGATAAAGTGAGCCATGTCAAGTTTGCGGCATCTACAAAACTGTTATTTACTGTTGCAGACTCGGAACTGTTCATCTGGACTGTCTGTGTTTGATACCTCACTCTCACACAACTGTATTAACTATATTATGTAGTCACTGTGCATTTTTTATGTGTATAGTTATTTATCGTTCTTGTGCATGGGAAATTGAGAATGTATTTTTTCACGAGTTGTAGCTGCTCAGTAAGTAAGTAAGTAAATTTATAGAGCATGGTTATCGTCAAGAACGTCTAACATGCTGAATAATTGTTAATTGTTCTTTGTGGCAGCTCCTGTAAACAGTGACATGCCAAGTATAGTCTTTTGAGCGATTAGCATTTCAGTTGTCATTATGAACTAAAGGCTAAACTCCACTAAACCACATTTCCTGTTGACTTATTTGCAGCAGCATCAGTTACATCAAACTTAGTTTCACATATATGATATTTCCTGTCAAAAGTCTGCATGTGGTTTGATGCCAAAAAATCTACTGCAACTTTGAGGTTAGCTTTGTTATGTTTTCCGCAAATAAAATTTACACTTATACAGCCATTCTACCTGAGAAACTTCTTAGCCGTCGAGTAGTTTTGACAATTTAACTATTATGGGCATTGTCTGGTATATGCTTTTATATGATGATGGTTATTTGATGTATGTTTGACTGTGGAACTGGTATAGATCAAACCAGCCAGCTGATGCTTTCCTTCATAATGCTGAGACTGTGTAACTGTTCATAGTAGGCTCCGTGTGGGCCCGGGGCAATTCCCCCTTCCCCTTCACTTCCCTACCTTCTACTCTATCTTTTAGTATGTTTTACTTTTCCCTTTTTCCCTTTCTTACTCGCTTTATCTGTTTTCTTGCTTTTCCATCCCTTCCCATGATTCTACCAAAATAGTCCCACTCCTTTTCCCGGCCGGATGTTGTAGGAGGCGACAAAACCTGGATTGTTTTTTTTTGTTTGTTGATTTTGTGTTATATGTATTTTTTAGTTACGGATGCATGCTTGTTTTTGTCGTATTTGATTTTGTTTTGTGTTGCAGTGTGATAGTTGTCTCCCCCTGTTGTAGGCGCTAGTGTAATAATTTAAATGAGCCTCTCGATCCTTTTTGGGTGGCTGCTGAACGAAAAGGCAGCCAGGGTTGAGGTCAATATATCGCTGGTCTACCTTTACTGGGTAGGGATAGCTCTCCACCCCTGACCTTTCATCTCTGATATAGCCATATTTGTGCTGAAAAGGGACGTTAAATTACAACTAACTAACTCTCAGAATTACAGATCTCTATGTAACGAATGGCACCGATATGATGCAACAAGTGAGAGCTTTACCGTCAGTGTATTTGTAGTTTAGTTGGTGGCGTGACACAATGGTAGAACGTCGGTCTTTGGCTGGCTAACTTTCACTGTCCTGCGCTCGACCTGCAGCTGATGGGTGACCACTTGTGGGTAAACCGTCTGCTACAGGTCGCCAACTAGGCCAACGCAGCCTTTCATCCTTTTGAGGTCGATAAATTCAGTAGTGAGCTGTAATCGGATGTTTGTTTCCTCGCACAGGTGGCGACGTCTGGTGAATGCTTATGGGGTGAAGGCCTGGTGTGGTTGATTGGAGCGGTGGTGTCTTAAGAATAGGTTCGTTCCGTATCCAGGCTGTAGGTCGTAAGAGGCAACCAAACTTGGGTTTAGTTTTTTGTGTTTATTTTGTGTTATAGTGTATTTTTGGTGTACAAATGCATATTTGCATTTGTTGTGTTAGATTTAGTTTTTCAGTACTTAGCCAAGAGTCCCCCTCTCCTCCAACAGACAACATCTGAGCTGTGGTGATTGTCTGGAGGGTAAGACTGGAGATTATTTGACCAGCTCTTTGCTGTTGTGCATTATAATTGTGCACATCATATGCATACCTTTGATCTTGCTTGGCTTAGCTGTCTTCCGAGCGCCTCTGTGTCTTCAGTGTACATGGTGCTATATGTAGAAACATTTCTTGATTACATCCTTTTCTTTACCTTTTAGTGTGCTAAGCCTGTGAGATTGGCCCTTGACCTGGAAGACTATCATCCTTCAGTGCTATTACACTGTTGGTTGGGTCATCTGACCTGTAAAATCGTCTCCGAAATGACCTATGTGTCGAGTGGGACGTTAAACCCTAACCCTGCAATACAATACCATACTAAGTTAAGAGATTGGCTGGGAAGGACGTCTCCTAAATGGCCTATTTTTTGTCGGTTGGTACTTAAACCCTTAACTCAATCGATCAGTCAACTCTAGGATAGGCCGGGTCTTCCAAAAGTGAATCTCTTGGATTACGTCTACATGTTCTTCTTGTTGCCCAGCCGTAGCATTAAAACACTGAAGTTATGTTTTAAAAGGAGCAGTTTAGCAGTTTTAATAATTTGCTAAAGTGTATAAAACTGTTTTGCGTTTTATATGAACACTGTACTGGTCTGCATAATTTGATAAATTCTATTGAAAAATGTTTACTTTTTACAGATTGCAGTCTTCATTGCGTGTACTTTTTAGCTGCACCCCATACGGCGTACACTCTTTAAGTGCCTTATATAAAGTCCATAGGTGGAGCTCATGTGTTTGTCCTGTGGCTTGTTTGTCATTTAAGAAATCCATCGATTGTACTCTTCACTATACCAAATTTTTGTACTTAGATCAAGCAAGGAGCAGTATACATATGTGTCGTGCTATCCACCGTGACAATGACCGTTCAAATGTGTAAAATTTAGTATGATTGTTTCGTCTATTAAAATTAGCACATGTCATATTATACATTTATTATGCCAAACCATCACAGCATTGTAGAAGACATAAAAGCATAAAAACACAAAACGAGTGTTCGCCATAGGTCAATATCCATCATACTTACTTACTTACTTACTTAAGTCATTATGGTGGAGCTCGTGTAAGCAATAAGGCAAAAACATTCACTTGGATTGTCGACTGTTTCTTACTTGACAAAGTTTATCTACAGCAAAATCGTCTGGCCACAAAATTTCATACACCAAAACAATCAAGAGCAGTTTAAATTCATGTAACGGAGTTTAATTTTTTTCATCTTTGAGAAATATATGTCTTCATAACTTCAAGACTGCAACAATGCGCAGTGGCGAATCTGTGGGTGACTGGGTAGCCTTGCACCAGGGCATCCTTTGAAATAGTTCTGAAAAAAATATTAACTGAAAAAATTGATATTTAAAAGTCGCATTCAGTGAACACACATGAGTGAACTGTACTGTAACATTTCAATTTTAGAAGGTAGGGATGGACCCATTTCTCAAATTTTAGCCTACATAAGCCACTCGTGGCATTAGCGTATGATGCTTTTGTTCGCAGTCTTGTCAAATAGACTTCTCAGTCTCACCATTGTAGCCACAGCTTTGCACTAGACCGATTTTATTTACGATGAATCGTAAGATTTTTTAAAATTTTAAGTTTCTCTAGGATTTTCGCAAAGTAAGGGGATGGGCCCCTTAAAATTCTAAGTACGTGACTGGTGTCATGACAACCACTTGAAGACGTTTGTTAGAGAAGTGCAATGGATGGCAAACGTCCGTAAGTGATACGGTGTATGTCGTCGTGCGTTGGTGTCTAGAGTAGAGTGCAGGTGCGAGATGACGGTGTGACGGGATCTGACGTTCGCCGTGTTCGTTGAGCCGCTGAGGCTGCTGATGGTGACGTGGCTCTCACGTCCTGTACAGATTGTGACGCTTGTCTCACTGCGCCTCGCTGCTGTGATGCGCAGCTCTTGTCCGTTTTCTGCTGCTACAAAGTTAGCAGAAGTGGGCCTATTAGTCGTGACCGACAACAAATGCACCCAGTAAAAGGAAAGGAAAGGTATTTGGACAGCGCCATTTATACTATGCAGTCTCAAAGCGCTCAGACATGGATCACACCTGCAAATTACACCATGCCTGCCTTTCCTTCATAAGCGTTCCCAGATGGCGCCACCCTTAACTGAGGTAGCAGACATCATGTCTGCTACCTCAGGTAGGGGTGGCGCCATCTGGGACTGAGACATCCAATTACAGATTACTGATTTATTGACCCCGAAGGGATGAAAGCTGACTTGGCCTGGTTGGTTGACCTATAGCGGACGGTTTACCCACATAAGTGGTCACCCGTCAATTATATGTCAAGCGCAGGACAGGGAAAGTTCTACAACTGTGCCACGCAAACAACCACTGTGCTAATAGGCCTAACTCATCTAAACTACATAGGCCTACACCGTCGTCAGCAGCGAGCAGCAGATACGTCGGCCTGAATTTTTCCTGCCGTACGCCATAACTGGTTTTCCCAAGTTTACTTGCAACATCAGTTGACTAGTTGACTACGGGCAGTATATAAGTATGATATAATATTTGGAATATGTTGCGGATCACTTACAACACTTAGTCAACTCCTCTCTGGTCCATAATAATAATAATAATAATCCGATTTGTAAAGCGCCAGAATGTCAAAAGACTTCCGTGGCGCTAATATATAATCTACCTATTCCCCAAATTTCATTAAAATCGACTCAGTAAGTTTTCGAGTTATCCTACGAACAAACAAATATGTGGCCATGAAAACAATACCCTCACCAGAAGGGCGGAAGTAATAAAGACTGTCATACATTTCCTCAAATCAGTGACAGTTAGTGTTTGCCATAGGTCAATATCCATCATACCACAAAGAACAAAGTGGTTATAAATTTTTACTTCGAAAATTAGTCCATTTCCATTTTTAAATTTAAGTTTCTCTAGGATCTTGCGAGGTGGGGATGGCCTTTTAAAATCCTAGTAGGCCTACGCCACGTTATGTCAGAATTTTTACGCCGCATCGCATGTATGCAGTACATTATGCGAACTATTGCTACCGATGTCGCACGTATAGCGTGGTCTGTCTGTCTGTCTGTGTGTTGGTCACGCAGATGTGCAGTGCAAAAACGGCTGAACTGATCGAGATGCCGTTTGAAAGCCCACTCGTGACTACCGGTAACCCTAATGCGGACTCATGCATATAACGGTGCCAACTTGACGGCAATTTATCAAACTATATGTGGTGTCTAAACTTAGATGTATAGGTTATTATCAGGGAAAAAATTAGCGGGGTTGGGAGGGTTGGACCCACCCTGGGAAAGAGGCAACCGCCACTGAAAACGCATTAAAAAGAAGCTAGGGGTCCGGTTTTGACCCCCTCTGGATAGATGTCAGTCAGTGGATAACATGATGCATGTCTTGAGCTATTTCAGTGCTCACTGCAAATGGAGCACAAAATTTTCATTTCAGTGTAATGAACAGGTAATTTTAATTAATTATGAATGAATGAATGAAAATGCGAGGATTTTAAGTGCGTTTGAAAACCGACTGAGAGCCGGCTTTGTCTAACACACTATGTAAAC
>Ga0209780_1004115_pt1 | contig 11108 bp, 11 predicted proteins | sample WorMetexBAHAMAS2_FD_187384 | JGI IMG/M metagenome (GOLD analysis project Ga0209780, IMG submission 187384) | Marine gutless worms symbiont microbial communities from Max Planck institute for Marine Microbiology, Germany - Inanidrilus exumae... | ecosystem: Host-associated > Annelida > Digestive...
TATATATAACTATATGAGGAGGCATTTTTTCACATGCAGGATAGTTAATTTATGGAATAGCTTGCCAGCAACTGTAGTACATGCTTCATCTGTAAACAATTTTAAAAATAAACTGGATGCATACTGGTAGGCTGAAATTTCAGGAACCGGAAGTAAAAGTGTTATAACATAAATTGGAAAGTTTTTGGGCACATTATTGTTAATAGGATGTGGGCATAGAGGCTAGCGCCTGTGCCTATAATCGTCATTGCATTGCATTGCATTGCTCATCACTCCATATGTGGAGTGAGTCAAATTCCACGTCGGGTTTCCGAAGCTTAGACACATACATCACCATAGATAACAATAGTTTGAGTTCAACAACAACAACGACGACGTTATCTATGGAGCATGATAATTGATAAACAAACAAACATGTTGAGTGTAGTAGTATTTAGTAGTAGTGTAGTAGTAGTAGTAGTATTGTAACTTGTAATGCTGTTGATTTGTAAGGAAAATGATGCGTTAATCGTAATGCACTTAATGTGTATGATTGCGTCAGTTTATTATGTTATTATGCTGCTTAGCTGTAATTAAACTTCTCGCATGCCATACGTGGTAATGTTATTGCAGGGCTGATAGACACTTCGGATCTACAGGGCTCTGAGTAACTTCGGCACCAAGACATTTCCTGTGGCTGAGACATTTCGGTCCTTGGGCTTGGACACTTCGGTCCTAGGCTCGGGACATTTTTGCACTAGCGCCGAAGTGTCCACAAAATTCTAACTGCGGGATCATGCCAAAAGACGCTAACAACGCAAACAACGCTAATACGGCACTCAAAGGCTGCTGTTAGCATCATTATTATCGTCGTCATCATCTTTCGATCCATGTAGGCTGGTAGACCTGTAGACCGATCTCCTCACGTAAAACACGCAGTCAGTATCAGTAATCAGTACAGTATCGGAGATGTGCATAATGTTAGTCAAAACGTCCTTTGAAACTGTTGACAGAAGGAGCAGAAACACTATCATTAGGCATAGAGTTCCAAAAGTTAACAATGTGGAAACCAAGTACATTAGCTCTCAGCAGTGTTCGGCACTGTCTGTTGTGTAACTTCGAATTGTGTCCACGTGTAGTTACTCCATTGTGCATCAGTGCCAACGGAAACACAGTAGAACTGTCTGTCCTGTAGATGCTGTGTAAGTACTGAAATGTCTCAATGAGATCACAGCATAGTCTTCTGTAGGATAATGAAGCATGCATTACACAGTCAGCGACGCTCGTCAGTCACCTCCCCCCGTTCTGTGGCGTCGGTCAGTCCAAAGCGCACACAGATGACGTAAAACTAGTAAGTAAATAAATGTTTAAAAACTCGAGCTATGCTTATCTGCAATTGTCAGCGTTGTGCGCGTTGTTCTGACGTATGCAACGTGCACAACGGCTTTTGATATTTTGATTTTGCCTGTGGCTACATAGCCGTTGTTAACGTTTTTTGCATTGTTAGCATTACTAGCATCTTTTAGCATGACCGTAACTGCACGCTGGTGACGAATAGACAGCTGAAACATTTTAGGCTTATGAGTTGTAATTCATACGCCTGAAATTCACTGTGCATGCCAGGTAATATTCAGCCGGCCGCACTTCATGTCTTTGATGGGATTGCCAGCACGACTTGAGTTTCAGATTCAGACTTTTTTCTCGATCTCAGGAAATTAATTTTTCTAATTCCGTGAATCGAGTCGAGAACGGTTAAAAATAACACTGGTCGCTCGATGTTATCGATAGCATATCACTGGCAAAGCATAATTACTTCAACGTGGGAGTCCATTTCAAACAATTGCACTGGCCTGGCTATGCAGTGCATCTCATCATTTCCTATGAAGGGAGACCACCTGACACCTAACAAGCAGTACATGCTGCAGCACTGATTGTAGTAGGCTCAACTCCATTTTGCGCATCCCATGCATGGATTGACTGACAGTTTATATTTTTGACATATATACAGGTGTGAATATGTGCGTGTAATTGTTTACAAACACTTGCTTCGAGATGGCTTGGGTTATGCAGTCTGCGATGATCGAGTCCCTTCAACGAGCAGCATGTGACAGGAATGACCAGGTAGCCTACAGAACATTGTTTGAATTAGTGTTTATTTTGTAAGTGTATATATGTAAGTTAGTGATAATTAATAAGTTGATATATGAGCTCAGACAGAATTGGCATTTGAAAAGGCTTGCAGTAGGTAAGTGACTTTGAAGGTCACTCAATGTCATTAGGATTGCCAATACTTGATAAGCCACAATATTGCTTCATAATAGTGATCTGTGGTAATAGCAAAAAAACAACTCCTTGTACCATTTCCTAGATACTATACTACCACATTTACAGTGTACCTGACTACAAACAAGGACAGGATATAGAGTGCTAGTAAAGCATCACATGATAAAAAGCATTTAAGCACTGTGTGCTGCATTTCTGCTGTGTGTCTGTCTGGTACCAGTTCCTCCATTTCCAACTCACCTATTCCTTCACCCATTACTTCTTCCTCTTTTGATTCACCACGCTGTACATCCATAACTCCCTCTCTCTTTCACGCCTGGCTTAATACCTATCTGTTTGTTTCACAAATCCTGCTCCCCATAGTTTTACTTCTTCCTCCCGACTGCCTTCACGGACTATTACCCTGGTCTAGGTAATTTACCCGGACCATATCTTCTGAGCTACTTGGTTTTTAGGTAGGTCGACTCTTCTGAGTCGACGTAATAAAGTGGGTCTCAAATGTCTGTCTGACCGTGTGTGTCTACCTCCGTCTGTCCACGAAAAAGTTTCTTCGATTTCTATGAAATTTGGCGAGTATGTCGAGGTGGATGAGTGATGCATGACGGTATGCAGTTTGACCTTATCCAAGTTCAAGGTCAAGGCACGAGCCCTTGAAAGTTGGAAATCCTTTCATTTGCAAATGCTATCTCCTCCGCCATTTACAATGGCAGCTCGCAACTGACCACTGATTTCTAAACTAGGGCACAATATCTAAATTTGAACCGGCTGGATTTTTGATATTTCTCCCCAAGAAAGCGAGGGAATATGTATTTTACTGGCGTTGGTTTGTGTGTCTGTCTGTCTGTGACCACGATAACTAAAAAGATTGTTGACAGATTTGTACCAAATTTTCTGGGAAGGTTCCTAGGGGAAAGGGAAGACCAAGTTTATGTTTCGTTACAATCGGTAGAGGGATGTGGAAGTAACGGTCAAAAAACTCTGTAAACCAGCGATTGTTTACATTTTATACTTCTGATAGTAGGTGTAGCAAGTGTTGCCAAGTGTTGGCGACGAAAACCCCTCAGATTTCGCTTTCACAGGGAGTTGTAGTCTCTCACAGTACTTTCCATCTAGTTGTCCTAGTTTTTGTGTCATGTGACTTTGAACTTGACAGAAACGTCAGTTGCGAAGAGTGAGAGTCAACTGTCAGTCCTGCATGGGGCTAATTTATTGTTTTTAGTTTTCTTTATCGGTTCGTTTCTGTGCCGTGGACTGGATTAAGCGAGCCATCTTGTCAGCTTTTCAGTGCACGTTAATATACCATATCGTATCAGGAATGATACGTAACATAGGGCTGGTAATTATTGACAACTGTAATTATTGAGAACTGTAGTTCTCACTATTGGAAATGTCGTCAATCGTCATGTTGGTTGGGTGGCAGAAGGATATTTGCCTTATACAAAAAGCTCATTCCAGCAATCTTTAAAGATTTCTGAGGAAAATCTTTTGGCCTCCTAACCTGTGGTAGCCTCACCGAATTGGCTGATAGTTGTAGTACGGTAAACATTTTTGAGCACTTGTTCCTGTGGCCCAGGCCGGTAATGTGTTCTGGAAGGCATTTATTTTTTGTTGTTAGCACTCGCTGGATACTGACTGCAGCTGATGAATCTAGTTCGACTAGTGTGCGTAATGAACGTATGATTGACATTTTATGTGCAGGATCTCAAGATTTTGTACTTTAATTTACGACGACTGCAGTGCATGTCATCATTTAGCGACATTGCCATCTTTACCATGTGCCGTCAGATATGTTACCAGTACCGTGAATCTACCTCAGTCTTGTATCGGTGATGATTTTTTATTTGTCGTTTATGTGTTTTCTAGTAGTTTTGAAGTAGCTTTATTATTGGCGCATATAGATTGCACCTCATCTGTCTGTCCTTTACCTACCCCAGACTCCAGAATCAAAAGCTGTAGAAAGCCCAAAATTGACATGAAGTTTACTTGTGTCAGATGCAACTTGCAGACCTGATTGGAGGTCAGAAGGTCAAGTTCACAAGACCAGATGTCTTTGCCTTTTTATATTGTTCAGTCACTGAAAACGCAGTGTCACTAAGAATGCAGTTATACAACAGTTTGTTTATATAAATATTACTGATACTGGTATGACTGTCATCAAGGAAGGACACCCTGAACATCATTTTGTTCTAAGTGTATCATTTAGACAATGGGTCCCATATGGGCTCTGGGGCAGTGATGCGCCGTGATTCATGTGTTGATTTTGGCACTATATGAATTGTTTGTGTGTTTACTTAACTTCTTGCCTCCCCTTTTCCTTCTTTACTTTCTTCTTTCCTGATGCTTTCTTTCTTACTTATTTACTTCCATACTTGTTTACTTCCTGACTTATCTGTTTACTCCTTGCAGAATAGACCTGTTTCATTTCCAGGCCAGAGGTAGTAGGAGGCTACCAAACCTGGCTTTAGTTATTTGGGTTCATTATATTTTGTAGTAGGCCTATATTTTGTTATGGATGCATTTTGGCTTTTATTGTGTTCGTTTTAGTTTTTCAGTACTAAGCCAAGAGATTGGCTGGGAAGAACGTCTCCAAAATGACGTATTTTGTGTCAGGTGGGACCGTCGGACGTAAAACCTTATCTCAATCAATCATTTAGACAATGGGTTCTTAACCTGTGGTTATGTCGGTGGACTAACGATGTTTGTGAACAAGTTGAAAAAATTGGAAAATGACTGTTAAATGTATTGCGTGTGTATGTGTGTATAATGCAAGCATATTGATTGGCAGTTTTTGTAATGCTATTTTATTAAGATGTGGCTCTGAAGCAACATGCTGGTTCATTATTGTTACTGGAAGTGTATATATTGATGGCGCTATCTTTCATCCTCCAAACTGGTGAGCTGTTCAGTCTGTTTCCAACATAATGTAGCCGACGTCTGTTGTAATTGTTTGGTGAATATGAAACAAGTGCATTGTGCTAATTGCTAGTCATTGATGGTGTTTTACATAAAAACAAATATCATTGCAATTACAGATCACTGAACCATGCAGCATCAGTGACCCGACATTGTCTGAACCACGATATTTTATTGCATAAAAGAACAATCAGTAAATTGCTTCAACCGTTTTGCATCCGTTAAGCAAACAAATGTAAGTTGATGGCTCAGAGCAAGCACTGATCACTCATTTATATGGTAGTGCGAGAGTGGTAAGGATGGTGATGCAAGTTTGCATGGGAAAATGTAAACTTCGACCCATTGCTGTGCCCAAACTCTTAATGAGTCATTGCAAAAATTTGTAAATGATAGTCTTTTGTATATCAACCCTGTGCAAAATTTTTTATTTTGTCCTGGTCTGTTCAGGCGTTTCTACAATGTACATTTGTGACTTTGTGCATCTTTTCTGTACTCGGCTATTTTTATGACTTTGTCTCCCGACCGTGTTAGTGAAGTCATTATGTTTTTAAGCTGTCCATCCAGCACGTTCGTTCATTTGTCCATTCATCTGGACAGATCTTGTTACCTTGATCTCATGAACAGCTTTAGCAATCGTGATGAAACTTACAGGCAGTATCTACTGATGGCTTGATAAGACGCTGGAGGTCAAAGGTCAAGGTCACAGCAGGCATCTAGGTGGCAAAAGCATTCATGTCAATGCCGATACATTTAATCCATCTTCAAGTTGACCTTTGCCTGCAGCCAAGACGTCGGCACAGATTTTGATAAAAAACATTGAGACGTGTGGTTCAGCATAAGAAAAAGTGTAAAGAAACAGCAGTTGATGCATATGTTAATGGTGACATGTAGCACGTTTCACATCAAAAACTGCAAAAGTCATAAAAAGATGATACTGTCATATCACCTAAATGCCACTTTGCTGCTTAGTATTATCATCGTTTTATGATTTTTGTGGTTTTTAATGTGTTACTGCATATTGCAATTAATGCATGTACAAACTGCAGTTTTTGTATATGCAGAAACACTGTTTAAGTGAGGTGGGGAAATAAAATAAAACTACCTTTTGATTGATTGCTTAATCTGTAGGTAATGTTTGTGCCAAAAATTATTCGAATTGGAAAATCTTTACTCAAGTTACAGCTTAAAATGTTGGGGATGTTTTTTGACATACATTGTATATTGTGACACCGCCATTTGATTTTGCAGTCTCAGTATCTTGAAAGAGAGGATTATTATCGATCGAGATGCATTTTCATGTATTTGACCTTTTTACACTGCACTTGCCCAGAAATGGTGGTATTTTCTAATATTATTTCAAAATTGGATGCTACCGTCTTTTTTCAGTGATGTTGTTTAGCATTTGGCAAAGTTGCAAGCAACAGTATTGAATTTGTCACTCCCTTTTACTGGTAGCTGACTATGATAGTCAAATCCGGGTTATTCTATGGGTTATGTGTGGAAGCATGCATGCATGCGTGTGTGTGTGTGTGGATGTGTGTGTGTGTGTGTGTGTGCGTAACGTTGTATTGTGACACTAAATGCCTAAATTGATCAAACTACCACAGAAGACAGGCATATAGATGAGGGTCGGGAACCGCCCACAGAAAGGCAGACATTCCCCAGAGGAGTAACGAGAACTTTTTTTGCAGTGTTTCTGTAACCAGTTGGTGGTTTACAAGGTCACAGCGTAGCAACGTGTCGTTTACTTTTAGCCGACCATGGCTTTCTTTGTAACGAGTACTCGTTATGCCATGGGCATCCATCCCAGAATTTGCTGAGCATTTGTTTGACTCACAGTATAGTTGTGGGTTGTAGCCAGTTACATCCATCCACACCGTTTTAAACTGCGAAGTTTTTTTTGTAGTAATCACGCAGTACCGGTGCATCCAGTGAATGCGTTGTTTGTTTGATCATTGATGTAGCAGAATGTGTTTGACGTTGTAGTGTTGGTAGACGCACCAGTGGGTTGTTGCTACATGAGAGCGACTGTGTTTGTTTGGAACCATCAGAATTTATTGTTGTGAGTTAACTGAACTGATGCAGTTCACTGCGCTCTTTCTCGCTGTTATTATTATCTCTTCACTGATACAATTTTGGTTGCATGACATAATGGACTTTCGGCATGTCATAATCTTACATCAGCATCGCAAGAGGTTCTCTTCATGCTTTCGCCACCCAACAGTGTTGTGTTTATGGGCTGTCCATCCGCTGCATTCGTCCATTCATACGGACAGATTTTGTTACTGCGATATCTCATGATTGGATTGAGCATTCTCGATGTAACTCACAGGGAATATTCACTAGCCTCCACTGATAGCCTGATTGGATTCTGGAGGTCAAAGGTCAAGGTCATAGTAGGCCCTTAAGGTGGCAAAGGCATCTGCATTGACACTTGGGCATCAGAGTCCGTCTAGTTTTAGAAATGCTTTGAGGACAATGCCTAACATGTAGTTAGTTCAGGAAAATTCGTCGATTATACGACAACTGAAGGACCTTGTCACATCTTATGGTATTGAAAAACATTTGCTGTCGTTTTTTTATTGTTGTGTCACATTTGTGACATTCATATTCAGCTGCACTGTGAGCATTGTACTGCTTACTTGTTTATTTGTGCCATCCAACTTTCCTTTGTAATCTTATTATTTTCGGTCCACAGCTTACACTTGGATGAAACAAATTAACAGAACAGTTGTTTTTAACTGTTATTTGTAATTTTGACAAGGTTGCTTAAGTTTTTTTCTTGGAACTGTTGGAAAGATGTCATTTTTAAGCAGAAGAAAGACAGTGTTCAGTAGCCATGTAGATAGTTGTGGCCAGTTGAAGTCACTGATCATAGATTAATTACAACTTTGTGACTGTGCTGCAGGTATATTATCCAGATTCTGTACCTAAAGAGAGACTGATGCACACTGGCTCATTGGACAGTACTACCTGCAGCTCTTTATGGGTATATATTTCTGCAAGTAATATCATTTATGAGGGTGGTATTCTAGTTTTAAGTGTTAACATACGGATAATTTTTGCACTGTCTATGAACGAATTGAAAATAATAATGAAAACTGTTGTTCGTAATACATTAGGGTTCGAACGATACCGGTATTGTGGTATTGGGTATTGGCCAATACTTGCCAGTATTGGGTGGTATTGGTATTGGCCCAATACTTTTCTTAGTAATCGTGCCCAATACTGGGCAAACAATAGTCTGCGGCGCCGTCTGGCCACCCACGACGATCTGATAAGCCGCAGACCGCTTCACTGTAGATCGTGGGAAACACTGGTGAAGTGATACACAAACACCAGGGGTTTGGTGCCGGTAAAGTGCGCTGTGAAATCCGATACCAACAGTTAATTGACGCATATCACGTCTCTCCACTCCCGGCGACGCTCAAACGACTGAAGATGCTTGATGCCGCCATGATGTGGTGTCACAGTGTGTGCACCACGCATCTTGGCTGCATGAAACAGCTTCAGTCGTTTAGTCGGCTGACAGCTTTAGCAATCGCCAGTCATAAATAAACTGCCGCCAAACTGGAATTACTCAGCGCCCGCGTGTCGGTCAGCAGCATGGGTGGTCCTATGGCGGGCGGCGTCGGAAATGAGTGAATGACACCGGCGGCGAGGTGACGAGTACATCATGCTTGCACTTCGCGGCTCTCTCCATTCCCACAGTTTGCCCCGACGCCGCGCATCTGCTTGGTTAAGTAGCATTCTCACTGCGGCCGTAACGCATGTGTTGTTATCGTCGCGCGTTACATCTGTAACGTGCGTGTTACAGCGGTCAACGGTCCTAGGTAGCACGCCTTCAATGCTAAATTTTTAGACTGTCCCCTGCGTTTGCACACGTTCGATTGCAGGCATGCTACGGCCGTCGACGGCCACAGTGAGAATGCTACTTTATACACGCCAGTAGAACTTATGTATTTTTTATTAGAATGAATGACGTCACTTCCGGTATTGGTATTGGGTATTGGTATTGTTAGAAGCCAAAGTATTGGGATTGGGTATTCGGTATTGGGTGCTGAGCTTGGTATCGTTCTAACCCTATAATACATCAGCATAAAGTGTGCATGTTTGTCGTCTCTAAGGTGCCTGCTGGCTTAGTAGAGATGCGTTGCTGTCAGTGACTGAAGTTATACTGGATCATACCCATTTGCTCAGTTGCTACTAAGATAGCTAAACTATTACAATATATAACCATGTACCCAGACCTGCCCTGCTGGCCATCCCTCTAAACTCACAGATGATGTTTCAGTAAAAAATTTATATATAATACACATCCCGAAAAAGGATCCTCAACATTTTCAGTTGTAACTTGATCAAGCATTGTCCGATTTCATTACTTTTTCACAAAAAATATTGCTTAGAGATTAGACAATCAAAACCGTTTGTTTTCTCATCGCAATGTATAATACACACCTGTACTGTCATGGCCCCAGTCAGAGATGCCCTTTTAAGGTTGTCATATTCCCTCTGCACTGCGGTATTAGGAGGTTGTTAACTGCTGAATTGCCCCGGTCAGGGTCATAATGATTGATTGGCCGTGACTGCACATGGCTGTCATGGTAGAATGCAATGACAGCCATGTCTAGAAGGGAGAGTTTGCTGGTGGAGGGTTGCGAATCAACCGACGCGGAATACCCGAGGACAACAGCCATTGACTATGAACGAGTGCAGTAAGTAGACCTTCATGATGAACTACCAGGAAAAATGACGTGGATATTAGTTCTTGCATATAGTATGCACACGCTCTCTGAGAAGGGTAATAATGGTCAAAGTTGTATATACTCGATGGTTTATGGTAGCATCCGTACGCTCAACGACTATAGTACTAGCTTTGCCAGACTTCAGCCAGTCTCTTTCTTCAATCTTGTTTAACACGCATCTTGTACTCACGTTGCTGTATGACTCCCTAAATCTTGTGGTCAATGGGTTTCATCTTTGAGTTGTCGAAGACATAACTCAGAAGAAATGAAGTTGAGAGTTTTGCACTGCAACAGGTGCAGATGGGTTTCTTTGTGCACACGATCACTGGTGTGCTGTCTTGCTAAGGCACAAAACTCATCTGCAACAGTTATTGAGATAGTAAGATAGCCCGGTAATACTATTTATTTTTATCCAAGTATGACGAAGAAAAACTTATATTTTTGTCACATCAGTGACACTATTATGCATATGCTTAATGGTTGTGAAGTCTGCTTGGAAAGTGTAACAGACAGATGGATCGCATGTGCACTTTCTTGCTCATGTCATATGTTTATTGTCGGTATTTCAAACAAGGTGTGGTTCAGCTGAGATCAGGTGATAATTTTAATGTGTTTTGTGTCTGTTGGCTAACCAACACACATCGTTTAAGCATGTTTTTAGTTTCACAAGCTAGTGCAGACACACCAGATAGGTCTGGTGGGAAAGTATGGCATCTTTTGATTGCCTACTTCCCAAGTAATATTTTAGTTAAAAATCATTAAAATTGGATAGTGCATGCTCATGTTTTGGTGAAAAATGTTGGGCTGCTTTTTATGGGGCACAATGTAGATGTTATGATGAACTGTGTAGACTGGCAACTCGGAGGAAGCACAGCGAAGTTCAGGATGTTCATCTGTCGATGACGATGATAGGTCCATGTTGCAGAGTGTGCAGGATGATAGTACCATAGATTCTGATACGGAGGATGTCTGCAATGAATCCTATGAGGTACTTCTGACCACTCTTAACATTATTTGTGTCTGTTAGTCTAACCAACTAGCGCTTAGTGCGTGTAGACGTGTTTCACTGTTCTGCGGACTTTTTCGTTCTTTGGTGAGTTTTAATTGTACATTCTACTACTAGAAATAGTCAGTCAACCGCGGCTTGAAATCAGGAATCGTGAGGCGTGAACTGAACGTCTGCAAAAG
>Ga0209780_1004116_pt1 | contig 11107 bp, 3 predicted proteins | sample WorMetexBAHAMAS2_FD_187384 | JGI IMG/M metagenome (GOLD analysis project Ga0209780, IMG submission 187384) | Marine gutless worms symbiont microbial communities from Max Planck institute for Marine Microbiology, Germany - Inanidrilus exumae... | ecosystem: Host-associated > Annelida > Digestive...
GTTATGACTATTGTGATGTGAATCTGTGTACACCCTTACAAGGCAACTCACTTTAATGTCCCATCAATTTTTAAGCATTAGGCACAGCTCATACTATCTATATCGCGACGTAATTTACTTAGACTATCCAGCTGACGAACCTGTTGTTTCCACTGTGATTTCTCTGTCTTCTTTGTATTAGCGTAAAGACAATTTTTCGTGATCTGTAGGCTAACAAACCATAAATGCAATGAAGTGGAGAATGTTTTTCAAATTTTCAAAGTGAGTTGCCTTGTAAGAGTGTACACAGATTCACATCACAATGGTCATAACCAAATGATTTTTGCTGTTTCCTACGTGTGATAAATAACTAGACCCTTACACTTAAGTGTTAAACTGATGATCAGTTTTTGTTATTAATCGTACAATAGTAGTAACTATTACTGTAGTGTACTGTAGTCTAGGAGGATAGAATATATAACTGTAGTGCAATGTCTCACTCAACACTCCTGAGATGACGTCATCAGTTGCAAAAGTAAACAAATCATCGGGCGCTCACTTTTGGGTGCTTTTTACTAAAATTTCCTAATTCTTGGATGTTCCATAATATTCAAATAGATTTGCTTATATTAAAGACATACGATGGGCAATTTACTTTAACAACCAAAAAATCGTTGCATATCATCTTTAAAATTACTTATTTACCGTAAAGTCGGACATAAATCAATTTCGCATTATTGTAAATGTGGTTAACTATATCGACATTAGTCACAAAATGAACTACAACAGGAATCGACAATTTGGAAGATTGATCGGAACCGTAATAAGCGTATTAATATGTAGGCCCTACTTTATTATACTAGTGCAAACTTGGCCGTTTACGGCACATCGCGAGACCGCTTGTTCAGTCTGAGCTGAATCTGCAGGTTGCTGAAGTTGATCCGATCTGTCGAGTCGACTGTTCCAGTAAATACTTGTTGTAGCCGTAGACAATAACAGAATTTCGCTTCTCCACTGTGCGCTCCACCTATCGTTACCGACAGAGTAGCATGGTCTGTCAGTCTCTCAGTCGGTCTGTCATCTAGTGAGCCCTGCAAAAACGGATGAAGCGATCGAGATGCCGTTTGCGTCGACGACTCTGGTTGGCCCAAGAAATCACCTGTTGCATATAGCAGGACTTAATGCGCAGTACTTGCCTAGATATCGTTTAATTTGCTAAACGAAGTAGGTTCTTTTTGGTATTTCGGAGTAGGCCTACGTGTGCGATATCGTCATAAAAAGGTTCACGTTCGCTATCTCATTTGCTGATGAGTTATTGTCTATTAATGTTCCATAGTAATATTGTCCCTATCTTGCACCGTTTCTGAGATATACATCATAGATCTCGCTCAAAAATTGCCAACTTGAACCTACCTCACTTCTATTTGGCGCCCCCTTGGGGATGACTGCATTGGAATTTTGCCGAGATTTTGGCGCGAGAAAAGAGTCCCTGGGCTATATCGCGTGGCGTTGTTTGCGTGATTCTGTGTTTAGCCGTTTTGGTATACAGTGCCGGCTACTGACAGACAGACAGACAGACAGACACTCAACGACAGCATATACCGCGCTAGCATAGCGTTGCGCGGTAAACTCTTTTCCCTTCTGAACATAAGGGGCGCGCGACGGGTTCGAGTTTCAGACATCTTGAAACTAGGTCGTACTTCCGGCATCTGCGTGCGCAAAGCCCAAAGCCAGCAACAACTGATACTCGTCACTCGCAGCGAAGGGGTTAATGATTAAATGTCAAAAACTGTGAATTTTATTGGAATATCGACGTAAAATAACTTACAGTATCTAGTTAATAATTAGTTTAAGGTCGGAGATGCAATAAAGGGTCACTAAAATATTTATAAAATAATTCTTAACGATTACTGTATTAGGCCCTAATCGCTCGAATTCTAACGATTATAAAGTCGGCGAGATAGTATGTACGCAAGCTAACGAACGAAGCAGCGAATGACCGGACGAAACCGGATGAAGCACGGACGAAGACCGGCTCGTGCCCGTGTATCCTACGTATTATTAGACCACCTCGCAGAACTACGCACGTAGATATTCTATTATTACCGACCGAGTAACGTGATCTGTCGGTCTGTCACCTAGGGGTTCATCCATAAATGACGTCACACGATTTGGGAGTAAAACTGACTCCCCCTCTGTGACATTTCGTCACAAATCTCAGAAACCCCTTCCAAAATGACGTCACATGCTTACGACCCCCCGGCAAAGTTATGACTATTATTGTCAGAACCAGTGGCGGTCTATAATTAAGTCTACATGATAGGTCTACACTCTATAGGTTTAATGCATCAGTTCCACAGCCAGCACTACCGTCATCCTGCAGTCGACTGCAGTGCAAAGCAGTCATCCCAGCAATGACCATCACAGACAGCAAACGCCAGCCACTGGCCAGCATATGACATTTTGTGAGTCACAAAGAGTCCTGCATGACGTCACAGCACTCAATCCTCCCACACCCCCCTTCGTCATGTATTGTCACACTAGTATGAACCCCCTCCCTCCCCTTTGAGCGTGACGTCATTTATGGACGACCGTAATGAGCCCTGCAAAAACGGCTAAAGCGATCGAGATGCCGTTTGCGTCGAGGACTCGGGTGGGTTCAGGGAAACACCTGTTGCATATAGCGGACCGCTTCGAGGCGAATACTGTATTGTGTCCAGTAAGTTGTTCCAGCAGAGGTGGTGGATCTCTAAATTTAGCTTTGTCTGGCATCTCAACTGATCCATCATTTTCAAACCCCTTTGTTAGCTCGTGTCGCTACGCATCTGACCCTTTGTGTGTCCCTCAGTAATACATACATACAAAATTACTTTGATTCAGCAGCACATACAAAACATGTAATACATAATACATTTATGATAAACATGGTAGGCAACATTACATGTGCACAATAAAAACCACCACATCATCATGTCATCGGTAACACACTGAGCACAGTAATCAAATTCATGAAACAAATATTGTACAACAAACAGCATACAATAGCTACATCAGCATTCTCAGGAGATTATTCGTCGTCTGAATTAATCATCATCTCTCATTATAGGTGCTCGTGGCGGATCGCTTGATTAAGCTGACGGATCGCTGGAATTAGGTGCCGGATCTGTTCACAGAGGTGCCGGATCTCAAACAAGAGGAGCCGGATCGGAGATCCGGCTGGATCCGGCTGAATTTAAGCACAGTAAGCACTGGTGTTCACTGTTCATTCAACACAATACAGACATCTAGTTAGCATTTAGCTTTAGTTAGGAGAGTTAATTACCAAACTTGTGTGCTATTTGCCAAGACTACTAAATTATTGAACTTACTGTAATTAGTTTCTAAGATAACAAATCTCTATATTGATTATATTTACCATGCAGTGGCGGCTGGAAGGGAGGGAGGTTGGCATGCGCCTAAGGTTGCCAACAATCGAAAGTGAACATATGGGACTCGTATGTGAGAAGACGCGGTGGGTTGCGAATCAATAGGTCTATCGTCCGCGAGTTCAGTCACGCTCGAGTATTTAACTAGAAGGCTGTATTGTGTGGAATGACACAATACAGTATTCACCGGAAGCGGTCAGCTATCCGTCCACAAGCTGTGTATTTCCTGCATTTGACGATGCCTAGTATCACGTGTCTGCCACTGAGTGATATCAGCGTTGTCTGCCGCGTTACTTATTTTCAGTTTATAATTCAGTAGGCCCTATGCTTTTCTTCCAAATATTGGTCGGGTCGCAAGGCAGCACCAGCACTGCGGCGTACTATTGGTCTTAATATGCAGCATCGGACATCGGACGTTGCCAAAAATTTGGGTAGGTACGTTTCCTGTACGGAGCGTACAGTCCAGAGTAAAGACTTGGAATTGATTCTAACGGTAAAAATTAGCCCCGTACGGGACTGGCGGTAGACTCCTACTTACTGCCAACTTCAAAGTCACGTGACTCAAAAACTAGGACAAAAATCAAAAATCCGGCCCCGATAAGCTTTAGGTATTGTGCCGTAGGCCTAATTTCAGAATCCGTGGTCATTTGCCAGCCCCGTTATAAATGGGGGAAGAGATAGCGTTTGAAAATGGCCTAATTTCCGACTTTCAAGGGCTCGTGACTTTGACCATGACCTTGGATCGGGTCATACTGCATACCGTCATGCATCACACATCGACCTCTACCTACATACCAAATTTCATTGAAATGGAAGAAACGTTTTGTGGACGGACGGACGGCTCTTACTTACTGCCAAACTCAAAGTCACGTGACGCAAAAACTAGGACAAAAAAAATCAAAAATCCGCCCCGGTAAGCTTTAGGTACTGTGCCCTAATTTAAGAACCCGTGGTCATTTGCCAGCCCCCATTATAAATGGGGGAGGAGATAGCCTTTGAAAATGGCAGAATTTCGGATTCTCAAGGGCTCGTGACCTTGACCTTGGATCGGGTCATACTGCATACCGTCATACATCACTGATCGACCTCTACCTACACACCAAATTTCATTGAAATCGAAGAAACGTTTTGTGGACGGACGGACGGATGGACGGAGTACGGACGGACGGGTGGACGGACATTTTATACCCACTGTATTAGGTCGATTCGGAGGACTCGACCTAAAAATGTAGAGGGTCAGTTTGGTAGTGAATTTCCGGCGATCTGTAATCATTGCGGCGTTATGGCGGCCTGAAGTCGCAAGACCTTGAAATTTCCTAAGCAATTTTTGCGCTTTTTGGAAAAGCGACCCCTTAGGGTAAAAGTATCAAAATTCTGTTCCGTATAAGTTTTCACCGCCTCACCGATCGACGTTGTTGTGTTCAAATGACGTAAAGTCGAGTTTAATTATCAACTTTGCGGCCAACGGGAAATCGGTGAAATCATGCGTTATTTACCTGAAAAAAACAACAAAATTTCGGCTGCCTCTCAAACTGTCGCTACTACGTGGATCGCACCGAAATCTGCCAGGGCCAGCTCCCAACAATGTGCTCACAGTGCTCCAGATTTATCCAAGTCTGTTCACTTTCGGCGGAGTTATAGCCGAACGCGTGCACACCGTTTTTTGCCCAGTAAAGTATTTCCATGATTCGCCTGAAGCTATGCTTCGCTTCGGGCGAATAACTAGTTTTGGACGAGAATTATTCAGTATGAATAAATGTAGAAACTGAAATGTTTGGGTACATGAAAATATTACAAGGCATCTTGCATCCTAGGAAGATCCTAGCCGGGACGCGGGACACGGACGCCAAAATATAGGTCGTCCTGGAAAATGCGTCATTACCATCTTCGTTTAATAAAAAGTTGTCAAAACGCAACTTATACAATATATCAAATAGAAGAGAAATAGCGAAATAAACAAGACCGTTGGCAACCCTGCATGCGCCCCTAGTGGCACTGTGCAGGGGGCGGCATTTCGAGGGGCGAAAAAAAGACTGAAACAGACTTGTATTTCATTTAAACGCAGTAAGTATTCTAAAGGTGTCGAAACGCTGACGGTATAACGATTGAACACACAGTCATAATGCTGATTTGTTACTTGGCAAACCGTTATATAGGTTTGCCACGACGAACTGCACTGGTTGGACGTTGCGCAACTCGTCACCTTCAAACTGTGCGTGACGGTGTACATGTGCCTGCAGGCTGCACGGCTTGGTACCGCGCGTACCTCTCTGAGTGCCAGTCGCGGACGTCGCTGGTTGCCGCCAACTCAGCTCTCTGCAAGCCGAGGACTTTTACACTTTCCTCGTTACAACATGTCAAACTGCTGCCTGGCGAGTGGTGACCGTTATATTGCAGAAAAGCGCACCAAAAAGCCGAAAATAAGTAAGGCAGCAGATAACGCTGACATCACTCAGTCGCAGGAACGTGACACTAGGCATCGTCGAATGCAGGAAGTAAACAGCTTGTGCACGGATAGCTGACCGCTTCGGGCGAATCAGCCATCTAGTTTTCATTGTTTTTGCGTCCATCGCACTTTCAAAGGTCAACGTTGTGCTAACAATAATACTATTGAGTCACATAAATTTGAAATATTTTGTTGGGGCGGTGCACCGTGCACAGGGGAATGTTTGTAATAGTGTACGGTGCTCCTCCCGCAGCCAACCAGGCAAACACTCACTTCATCCACTGACTCCGGGCGTCCCTCAAATGTCAGTGGCCAGCTTACTGCATCTCACATCAATTTCACTCATCGGGTACTGCAGCAAACCATAACCACAAGGTGACACTGCCAGATAATCAGGTAGCACAGATCAACAACCACTCGCAACACGGCTCCAATGCTTTTGCATTTCGTTCGTAACAGCAACTCCTATCACATCGCGTCTAATGTCAAATGACTGGGAATACCTGAGAAGTCATTAGTACAAGCAAGCCACATCACGACAGACAAAGCCAGTGCCTACACCATGTAAACAAACAAAATACAGTGAAAGTCACCAAACAATCAGTCACTGGTAGGCACGCTAGGACAGACTGCATTGTCGAATGGCTAGACACACAGACAATGATGATCAGAGAATGAAGCTGCATATTGCAGAGTACGGCAGCACATCAGAGGTATGACACGAACTTGAACAGCTTGCGACGTCCGGCAGTTGCCTTCGTCCAAACGTGGACGACACAATCACTTGTTGCACAGAACAAGTTCTGGCCGTCAACTGTGTACACCAAACTACGCGCACACACATGAACACACACACGCTACACGCAAGCACGCACAAACTGTCAGACAATCAACACCCGCAAAACACGACTAATCTGTGTATAGCGCCAGTCAAGATAACGCTGGTCAAAGTCAATGTGTAAAGATGGGTGTAAATTTGCTATTTTCACCACTGGCACCACACTGCTATAATACCAACATGTTGTTAATTAATTATTTAAGAGAATGCAGTTTGCTGGTATCTCATTAATTTAATTTACTGTAACTGTCTATTGACATAGTTCTACAAAGAAGCTCAACCACCGCAGAGGGACCGCGCGACACGCTAACAGTAAATTCGTACTAGGTTTCACGAGCTATGGGAGTTAGAAAGATTTCGAAACAATGAAAGTGACCTTCGAGGTCATTCAATGGCATTGGCAATAGTGCCATTCGATAGGCCACATACCATTTCCTATTATTCTTCAATTGCAACTATGGCGAGATATTATCACTTCTTTCCCAAAGTTTAAGGAGGTCACGTAACACATCACAAATCCCATTGCACTATTCCTATGTATCAATCAGCACATGAAATTTGAAGTGCCTAGTTTCACCAATTCCAAAGATATGATTAGGGCAAAATTTAAAAAAAACGGGTCAAGTGTAAGCACTTGACATATTCCACATGCATACTAAATTAGGCGACTGTCGCTTCAGACGTTCTTGAGATATGATTGCGGGTGTTAAAATTGAAAAGTGGATCATGTGACACAAACCACGCCCTTTTAGGGTGTTTGTCATCCTTAGGCTGGGATATGATATGGTCTACCTGTGTACAAAATTTGACGACTCTAGCTTCAGCCAATCCAGAGATATCATTGAAGGGCACAAAATTTCAAATACATCACGTCACCTTGATCACGTCCTTTAAGCCCCAGCATATGGAAGACAAATCACCCTTTAAACTTTTAAGGGTGATTTGTCCTCCATATGCTGGGACTTGATATAGCCTACCTGTGTACAAAATTTCATCACTCTAGCTTCAGCCGTTCCAGAGGCATGGTTGATGGTGCACGTGACCTAACCACGCCCCTTTCAGGGAGTTTGACATCCATGGGCTAGAACTTGCTACCTTCAACCTACCTACCAAATTTGAAGTCTCTGTCTCCACTCACAATGAAGATATGAAAGGCGATACAAAATGTCGAAAATGGGGTGGTTTGGTGTTGCTAGGGGTCATTCAAGGTCACTAGAAACAGCACCATTCAATAGAGCACATACCAGTTCCTATTAGCGTTTCACAGTAACTATGTCCCTATCTTGCACCGTTTCTGAAATATAGCGAGATATTGGTCGAAAATCGCCAATTTGAACCTATACCCCACCTGTATTTGGCGTTCCCGTTGGGGTGACTCCGGAATTTCGCCGAGGTCTTTGGCGTCAGAAAACTATTAGAGTAATCCTGGCCTATCGTACGGCGTTGTTTGTGTGATCCTGCGTTTAGCCGTTTTGGTACAGTGCCGGCTTGTGACGGACGAACAGAGAGACATACGGACAGAGAGAGACGACGACATCATATACCGCGCTAGCATAGCGTCGCGTGAGAAAACTGTTTATTTAAAAGTGTTTGTATCATTCATCTAAAATTAACAACTGGAAAGGGTTTAGACCAGCCCGGAGAACTTATCTCACTGCACACAAGTCGCTTTTCTGCACAACGGACGCACCCCTACAAGGCGTTCATATTCACAAATATCGGCCGCTAAACGCATTTTAGTGCATTTTAGGCATAAATTTGCACCTTTTTGAGTGCCTAAATGACGAAGAATTTACGTGTTTATTCTTCATTACAAGAATGTGGGAACTACTGGGAACTCTGCGTTCCAGTTTGGCCTTTCACTTCAGTGAAATGTCCACCATACACGTCGCGGTTATGACCGGCTGATTTGTAGATAAAGAACGTTGACGACATTAACAGTAAGAAGTTCAGCTACTGCTTAGCTGTCGATGTACAATGCACGTCTTAACGATGCACAAGCTGAAGAGCGACAGGAAACAACTATAGCACTGCACGACACAGACTAATCTGCAAATGACGTTCGAAAAAATTCCAGTTTCCAATCAAATTTCAAGCAGTTAATGAGTCGGCAAACGTCTACAAGTAGTAATAAACTATGTTGTACAGTAATTTGGTTTGAACATACATGTAGCAGCAGTGCTGGTGGACCATGTAGTCCTATATACTAGTGCCTGATCAGATAAAGGTCTCTAGTTCTCGACCAGATCAAATCTGATCAAGCACTTTGTAACAAAGCGTCGGCTTAGCACCGTGCGTTCAGTGGTTAATCGAGCTGAGGATGTCGGCAAACAGGAATGGGGCCATCACTATAGGAGGCAAAGATATATACATCACATAACCACAATGTCTAGACGTAATGTAGGCTATATATACGCCTATTTATATTTCTATATAATCACGATTATGGTGATATAATCACCAACCTTCAACACTTTCTGCTACCGCCTGGGAGGGAGGGGCCACGCCCCCTAAAACCATGTTAGGGGGGCCATGGTCGGATTGTCCCCCCCCCCTGGATCCGCCAGTGACTCTGTCGAAGACTCAAGCTAAAAAAGATGATATTACTCATAAGCACAGTGACATGTGATGGTCGGTAGTATCACCTTTTTATGATTTGGTGGTTTTTAACCTGTCACCTTTAACATTATGTATAAACTGCAGCTTTTTACATTTACGTAGTTATATAACGTTGCGATCTAAGGGTCGCGGTGTGTTTCCATTTTGGTCTCAGTCTCAATCTTGGCCTTGAGGGTTTCGTTGCTCTATCGGTCCTGGTCTCGGTCTGGGGGCCAAAATTTTGGCCTCAGCCTCATTGTATGGCCTCGTTTAACATCTCACAGTGACATGCGATAAAAAATAGTAAACATTAATTGTCTGTACAATGCATTTTGTATCAATCAAGCCTACTTAAGCCATGAACACATAATCTTGAAACGATGACGGGAAATTAATGCAATGAACTGCAAACCATGGGGCGTAGTTTGGTTTAGAGGCTTGGGGGCTAGAACATGGCGAGCGCGGGAGCGCGAGCCTATAACGGGGGTCTGGGGGCGGAGCCCCCAGCAGGGTCCAGGGGCAGAGCCCCTGGTCAGGGGTTAGGGGGCGAAGCCCCCTGAAGCTGATAGACTTTATAGGGAACGGACGTCCAAAATAATGGGCAAAATCACCTCTTTCCAGTTCTTTCCAGTGTTTTAAGCGATAAAATTGTACGAGATTTCCGCATTCAGTTTTTACAGGCTTGTGGGCGATGAAATTGGTAACATTCTGGACACATCTTTCGCAATATACAAGTCGTTGCCTCTGTTTAAGTAGACCACACCATACTTGTGCATTTGGTTTCTTTTGTTGAAAGTTTTCATCATGTGCACTTGGTATCAGGGATGCGAAGTCGGAGACGGAATCCTATTTTATTTTTTTAAATCCCGGAGTCAAGAGTCTAGAACCTATATGCTGCTTTTGAATTTTTATGTATTTGTTGCAGTGCCTGAGTGCGTATAATTTTTGTGCAACTGGACAGGACATATACTAGTAATTTAAATTTCGTGTAATAGAGTGCACCGTTTTAGAGCATGCTATGACTGAAATGAGGTTTAAATAACTTTGTAATAATATGGGATTATTATTTTTAAAAAATCTTGAGAATTTGTCTGTCTGCGTCGTTCACTCAGTACGCTGTCACAATCACACAAATTCAGGAGTCGATGTCCGACTTTAACCCTGGAGTCGGAGTCCCAATTTTTTAAAGGCAATGTTAAGCACACTAACATAGCCTGAATGTCAATGTTCGTTAACCACCATTGTCTTTTTACGATTTTTGCGGTTTTCGATCCGTCGCCGTTAACATTATATTAGTTTTTAGGTCGACTCCTCCGAGTCGACCTAATAATGTGGGTCTCAAATGTCCGTCCGGCCGTCCGTACGTCCGTCCACGAAAAAGTTTCTTCGATTTCAATGAAATTTGGTATGTAGGTCAATGAGTGATGCATGACGGTATGCAGCATGACCCGATCCAAGGTCAAGGTCAAAGTCACTAGCCCTTGAAACTCGAAAATTCGGCCATTTTCAAACGCTATCTCCTCTGCCATTTATAATTGGGGATGGCACATGACCACAGATTCTTAAATTAGGGCACAGATTTTTTATTTTTGTCCTAGTTTTTGTGTCACATGACTTTGAAGTTGGCAGTAAGTAGGAGTCGACCGTCAGTCCCGTATATATTCAACTTTATTCGCCGTAGATCAATACAGCAGCAAAAAAAAATAGATGAAAAAGAGAGAGACAGAACAGAATAACCAAAAAAACAAATATATAAGTAAAAAATAACATAGTAACAATATGTGGACGACGAGACGATCACGAAGACGTCATCGATTATAC
>Ga0209780_1004117_pt1 | contig 11105 bp, 8 predicted proteins | sample WorMetexBAHAMAS2_FD_187384 | JGI IMG/M metagenome (GOLD analysis project Ga0209780, IMG submission 187384) | Marine gutless worms symbiont microbial communities from Max Planck institute for Marine Microbiology, Germany - Inanidrilus exumae... | ecosystem: Host-associated > Annelida > Digestive...
GTAGTACGTTCGCTAAAAACTATGCAGTTAGCGGACTTCCCTTAAAAGACGACATAGTCGCTGAAAACTGAGCCAAGAATTAATGTGGAAAATAATACGTTTTCTTCCAAATTATGCACTGTAAAAATGGCCAGTCGTAAAAGAGAAGATATAAAACAGAGCCAAGAATTTAATACCCTTTATGCTGAAATTGGATGATGTCTGCTTCGGCTCTCACGTCAGCTCGTCAGCACCTTTACGCTGCTAATCAAGGCATCAGCAATGGGCAGTTCATAGAGGACACTGTCGAACCCTCTTACCTGCCCGGGATTCACTCCCTGTTCATCATGTGCATAGAAATTATTAGAAATTATTCTTTGGTAGGCGGACGCGCCCTGGCTGAGGCGCGAACCTCTACCACTGAGCGCATCACACTATACTGCACATGGCGGCCGCTGACCACTCGGCCACGTGTGCAGGTAATTTGGACCACCGACGCAAAAACTCCTGGCTACGCCTTTGGGTCGTTGATGATGCTGAAAATAACAGTGATGTTGATATGAAACTTTCCGTGTGCTTCAGTCTGTCCATATTTTATGTATGCTTTTATCAGGTGTCGATTAACAGGGTTGATTGCTTCAGCCAGCGGAGATGACTGCATACAAGTATTTGTCGAAGACAAGGCATCTGGAGATGAGGACCAGCCATCATTTATAGCAGCCGCTAAAGCCGACACATTTGAGGTGAATGGACTGGACTGGAACCCGTGTCTGGCCGGTTTATTAGCTTCATGCAGTGACGACGGCTCTGTTAGACTGTGGAACGTTAAAGGCTGCTCATTGTTGTAACAAAATCACCGTTTTCTGTTACAGTTTTCTGTTGCCTTTCCATTGTAATATCGAAAATATCAGTCCACTGCAGTTTTAAATGCTTTTTAAAGTGCACCAAATCGCAAGACATCAGTCAAATTTGTATTATATTTCACGAATACAGGGCCAGTACTTGGATTCTGACAGAGGGGCAGGTCTGTGAAATACCAGTCAGCCAACACAAACATTTGCACAGCTATGAAATGGCAGTTTGAACAAGGGGTTACTTTAACTACCCAACATTTTACTGGGTAGCTGCATAGCAAGTACCAATGCATGAGGACAGTGGCTACACCACTAGTGCTGCCCATTCAGCATGCACGGCCTTGAGACTGTAGTTGTATACATTTGATCTGTATGGTGGATATAATTAACTTATTGGTGAATATAATAAATTTAGCCGTGTCTGATCAATCAGTGACACCATTCCCACTTCAAACTCACAACATAAAACTTAGTCTGAAGCCGACACTTGCAGCCACATCCTACAGCGGCTGTGAGCTGTTGACACAAATCAAAACCTTTGAGTCCGTTACTATTATTACTGTTACTTATGTCACGTTAATGTAAATTCTTTAACTAACTAACTAACTATTTCTTAGTCTCATATGCGCCAATTTTGTGGATTCGCAAGACATGGAACTGCAGGTTTTAATTGTCTCATGATGAAGACATCATGACACAATTTAAATCTGCACTTGGCCGAAGAAAATGTCACTTTCTCTGACCACTAATAAAAGTCTGCTTAGGATCCTTGTGAAGGGCACAACATGCATAATTTTCATTGTTAAGATTTCATCGACATCTTGCTCTGATTCAGTATACCGATACTGTTACAAGTTTGATGAAGACAAGTGTGCCTAGTTCTGTATTAGTGCTATCACCATCAGCAGTCTGTGCAGAGATGGGCAACAGTTTTCTGCAGTCAGCACATAACAGAAAAACATTAGCCCCATACGGGACTGACGGTCGACTCTTCAGAACTGACGTTTGTGCGAACTTCAAAGTCACAAAAATAGGCCGAATATCAAAAATACAGCCCGATCAAATTTAGATATTGTGCCCTAGTTAAAGAATGGTAGTCAGTTGCCAGCTCCCATTGTAAATGGTGCAGATAAAAAAACGGCCAGCTTTCAAACTTTGAAGGGCTCGTGACCTTGACCTTGGATCTGGTCATACTGCATAGAGTCATGCATTACTCGTCGACCTCTGCCTACATACCTCTACCTTCATTGAAATCAAAGAAACTTTGTGGTTGGACAGATGTATGCACGTACATACGGACAGACATATGAGACCGGACCAGCTTTATTAGGTCGACTTTGAAGTGACGATCTAAAACTGGAACTACTGACTAAAGTGCAGTGAATATCTGTGCCATGCCACAATGAAATGTCATAGTGTCATCAACGGCAATCAGCAGGTGTGTGCAACTGTGGATGTCAGTGAACTCAGTTAATAATGACCATTGTACCAGTACAGCTGCAAACGTTCACAGTGCCTCCATTCTACGTGAAGCCACCAGCTGTAATGTACCGGCACTTACAACGGACTGGTATCCAGATAGTTCCAGATCCAAAATATAATAAACTCTGGTCAATCATCTACCTATTCCCAAATTTCATCAAATCGATGCAAAACTTTTATAGAGTTATTCTGATATGAAACAAATGGGAGGAGTATTACCTCCATAAATCTTAATGTGGACTAAATGTCTATGCCAGAGACACAGGTACGCGAATATGACAGTTATGGCATGTAGAAGTTACATGGTATAGGTAGCATATGTCTAACAGACCTAATGTCATGGTGACGGCATTGTGCACCTTATCTTCTTGTACACTGCAGTCTTCTTTGTTCACTACACCAGTTGTCAGTTACACACATTAGCTAACTCAGTGCCATCATTAGAAGAATAAAAAACTGTCGATTTCGATGCTTTGTGAGAATACGAAGCAAAATTTATCATCAAATGCAGCATTTGATGATCATATCAACTGTATAAAGATCTGTAGAATAGGCCTACGTAAACTGCAGGCATATTGAGAAGGGATTAGGGTACAGGCACCTAATCCTGTGGCATGAAAAATTTCTGAATGTAACTTTTGTGTCTGACAATCAGCAAAGTAGGACACCCTGAGTCAAGAATCATCGCTATGCCAACGGCAATTTGTAACAGAATACAGTCACTGTTTACTTTCCTAACAACTGGTATCTGGTACCCAGATTTCATGACACAACCATAATCCATGATAACTGTTCATTACTGTTATATATGCAACACATAAACATAGTGTTAGTAAGATCGTTCAATGTCATGCAGCATAATACATTCACAAACTAGGGCTGTTATGGTTCTTTTGACAGGTGTCACGCAAGTCTCCCGTCATGCAGCTCCTCAGTGGCAACATCAAATCACCATGCCCCCCCCCTGCCATTGCATACAAGAGAACTAACCAATATCCATTCCTACTCCTACTGTCAATGTATATATTTGCTGCAGTAGTGTATTATCTATTTCGTAACATTTCGATGTGGCCTGTAGATAACTTCCCATACTGTGTGTGCTTAATACTGAATTAGAATGAACAGAGCATCGCAGACGAGAGACGTGCTGCCGGCTTCTCTACAACGGCACCAGAATACTCAAGTCACCTGTGTGTAGATACCGTGCTAATCTCGTTCTGCTGCCTGCACATCTGCTTCTGTCCTGCTCGGCTATCAGTCCAAGCCAGTGCTCGGCTTAGGTGCCATGACATGGACCTTGGTGACTAGTAACCATTAACTTAAAACTAAGCTGAGAAACCATAACAGCCGTATATGCAACGCCTACAGAGAAAGAATATAATGGTTAACAGTCATACAAGTGATACGGCAGTATGCTTCATTACTTTGATATACACTGAAGAAGTACATCTAATTCACATGGATGGATAAAGTGATGCTTAACAGCCAGCAAGGCATGGACTCTGCAGTGCAGTGATAATGACTCAATCACATGGTGACATACAGTGATAAATTCCTAACTTGCCCCATCATCCTCAATGTCATTCAGGCCACGCTTGATTTCATACTTCGTCTAGTGCTGCCTTTTGCGTAGTTTACAGACGACAATAATAAACATGCAACCTCTAGAACTTCGGACATTGTCGCAATGAAGCCGCTATTAAATTGTTACTCAGTAGCAACAATTCACGAATAAGACAATATTTAATCATCTACTGCTAAACGATAGTCTTGTACACAGTACACATCAACACCTAATGCAAAGGAGAAACTGAGAAATAAGCCAGTGAATGAATTTCAGGCACAAATTTCTTCAATAAGTCCCTTCAGATAATCGACCTCTCTGGTCATCTCCTCGACTCGGGTACGTAGTTCTATGTTTCTGCGCTCCAGCTGCTCATATTCCGTCATGACTAGACCCTGTTCACCGCGCTTCTTTTGGCGGTACTTCTGTGCCGCAGTCTTGTTCTGCTGCTGCTTGCGTTGTTTCCTGTCGCCGGACAGTGCTGAGATGGAAGACTGTGACGATGCTGGTGACGGAACTTGCACCGACTCCTCATATGCCGGTGAACAAGCTGCACTGACTGAACAAGGTTCTGTTTCTGACCTCACAGGGCTTGCAGCTTGCACACTTTCCTGGGATACTTGTACATTCCTATCAACGTCCAAAGTTACTGTGTGTAATATTAACGGGTTTGCTACTTGGAGTTCCTCATGATAAACTGGAAAAGAACTCACACTAGCAGGTAAAGATGGCGGACCTGCAGCCACAAGAGAAGGAGATGACAAGAGAGATTCTACATCATCTGCAGAGACTGGATTAAGGTAAAGTCCGATGTCCGCGAGTTTCAGCGGGTTCATGATGACGTCACTTATAGCTTCATCCAAATCCAACAACATGTCGTCTACTGACAGTTCGTATCTGGGAACAGTTGCAATGTCAGACAACTCCACGCCGTCGGACAGACTCGAGGGTACCAGAGACTGATCAGACACAGCACTGGTGAGGCTCGACTGCTCCTGCTGCCCGTTGGCAGTTTCATCACACAACTCGGAGTTACTGATGAGATGGAATGACTCCGGTGAGCTAGGCAGCTCTTCCCACGACAACCTTACATCGACACCATCACCAACATGTCTGGGAGCTGACACCAGGTTGCTGGAAGCCAAAGCACGGTACTGTTCAACTGCTTCTTCCAAAACTGTAAAATAAAACAAAACCACACTGATTTTAAACAGCGATTCCTTCCTTAAGTCTTGGATTCTAGACTATAGTTAGCAGTCGACTTATTTCTGAGATCATGCACAATTTGGATAATAACAATAAGTGCTGCATTATGAAGTAATACTACCAAATGTAAATAGTGCGATCTAAAACAAGTTCAAGCCAACAAAAAAGTGAAAAACCACAAAATTTCCCCCAAAAAATCTTGCCCAATTATCAGCTGCCTCAGGATACAAAGTAGAATACCCACTAATGATAATGATAATAGTTGGTGAAGGCACGATACAGCGCACCATATCGAATATCACCATTTTGATGGCGTATCACATCGTCTCCATATCGTGATAATTCCCTCTCAAACGAATCAATATTCTGCACTACTCTAAGACACGTCACTGACAACCAGTCACGCTCAGCGCTGTCAGAGAGAGTGACGGACAGGGAGTAATTAATGTCATATTACAAGGCGGGTCAATGCATTCCATAGACCATCCCAACATGTGAAGTGCCAGTAATTGCCCGGTAGAGTTTGTCGATGCTTGTTGAAGGTCGTCACTGGCTCACTTATACATTCATTAGGCCTACACCTTTTTGTATTACTGCTGGTGAATTACGTCAAATGAAGTCGGCGGTGTGGCTGCCCCCTGCGGGATGGACTACTGGGCACTTGTTGTGGGTATCAAACTTGTCGTCCAGCCAGTGTGCGGTCACTCCCATATCCGAGCAGCTGCTGGATGCCATCCACACATCCATTGTGATGGCATATGCTGTTATGCGGAAGCCTGCTAGACTGAAGTCTTAAGTGGAGTTCTCACTGACGAGTTCGAACGTTGTCGATGGCATGCAAACATGCAGGACGGTCTCAAAAATCTAGCATTGCTAGATAACAGTATAGCGTTCTCGCTGACGCTGTCAACCGCGAATGATCGCTCATGGGGGTAAATCTGATGCACCGAACGTCAGTGGCGACGTTCGAATGTCGTGGACGGTGGTTGACGACGTCAGTGATAATGCTACTCAACTCTAGCAATGCTAGATTTCTGAGACAGTCCCCCACGTTCACACAAACGCTGGGGACAACGTTCGAACGGCGGTGTGCAACCGCCATCGATGGTGTCAGTTTGAATGCCACTAAAATCTATAAATGCTGATTTTTGATACTGTCCTGTCCACTGCATTCGAAGTTTGAAGGCCATCGACAGCCAACAATACAGTAACGTCCCAGCCTCGTTCTTTTTGTTCAGTGACGACTCAAAATGGAAAAGGATAGGGGAGGCTAATTTGTTGTTATGCTAGCACCTACAACAGGGTGAACAACCACAACATGCCTATTTTTTCGTTCAATGCGATGTCTTGTGTAATTGCTATTCTTCAGTCATTCATTCTTCTTCTGGCTTTGGAACGCTTCTCTTACGTAAAAACCAGAAGAAATACCTGGGGGACCTCCCGCTTGTAGTACCAGACCTGCCCCCTCAACCACCTGTATCATATTGTATTGCAGTATTTACTGCAGTATCATATCGTGTCGTATCCATTGTTCCCCCCATGGCTGCATCGTGCCATCACTAATGATAATGATACACCAGACTTATTATGAGCAAGCAAATTAGACTGCTTCATTCAAAGGCTAGACACATAAAACCAGCAGCAGCTCAGTACCAACGTTGTAATGTGTGTTCGTAAAGTATCCCAAGCTACTGTTTCATCACTTTAATTGAAGAACTGAAATAAATAACCCAGCTTATTTATGTAACTATAAATACCTAAGAAGCACGCACAACAGCTTCAGATTTCAGACAAGTCAGCAAACTGAGTATAAAAAAGAAAGCAAGCTTGTACTACACTGCAGATGAATCACAAACATACATGAACTGCCACTGGACCAAACAGTGTTGAAGCTCTGGTTCTGCTGTACAGTGACATCATCATTAAACGGCTGATACTCTGCCTCATCGGACTTGTTATCAAGGAGATGAACTGGTTCAAAGAACTGGTCAACACTGTACTGCCATTGGTCGCCTGCAGGCGGCCAACTGCAGGCCAATGCCCAGTCTTCCATTTCCATCAACGAATCCATCACATATACTGGATTGCTTAAAATCCTCTTGGATCAACACGGAAAGGTAAGATAAGTAAACCATCTTGTTATTGTAGATGCTGCAAACACAAAATAAATTAAACTATTGCTGCATTCCAGACTACGGTGCAACTCCACTTCTTGAAAATATCATCAGGAACCCACGAACTCACAGTACTTAGTATCACATTTAACAGCTCATTATGCTTTAGTCAGCATATGCAGAACCTTACTAAAGCAGCCTCACTTTACATCCTCAAAACACTAAAGATTCAAACTGACCAGGCATTACAAGTGTCCAAAAATACCAAAATACATACAAATAGATTAAAACTAATTAAAACACAGATTAAAATAATATGTTTTCAAATTTTTTAACAAGTCTATGATCAGTGGCGGCATAGATTGTTTCAGGTAAAGTGCTGCTGTACCGTCCAATGAGTGCAGCCGTTGACGGAATGGATTGTTGCTGACGGGTGACAAGATATGACTGACATAGGATGGGCAGCAGTGGATATGAGCAAGGTACACGAAGTGGGATATATTGAATTTTGATGCAGTACATGACGGGGAGCCAGGGCAACTCCCTCAATGCCGGACAGGTGTGATCTGATGGAGAAAGCCCCAAAACTGTCCAGCAGTGACGTTTTGCAATAACTGGCCAGTCTGGCTGTGTAGGCTGGGCACAGAAGACATTTTAATATGTATGTATATGTATAAGGTCAGTGATAGCGGTAGATCACCGATCTATCGCTATCGATTTTCCAACGTTTATGCGTAGATCGCCGATCTACCTAAACTGCATTCGAAAACTGATAGAGGTAGATTGCCGGTTTAATTCACCAGATGGCAACACTTAATGCCACCAAACTATTACTGCTGACAAATTAAACTAAACTGACCCTAACCGTAACACTAACCCTGACAGACACAGTAACGGTAATATTTTTTTCTCGCGCATTTCGTTGACACCCGTAAAAGGTTGTATCGCATTAATGACAGGAATTTTTCGCGGGGGTGCATAGCAGGGTTTGTGGCTGGGCCAATTTTTTACCCGTTTGTTGATGTAGCTGTACTCACGTCAGAAAACACCACCAACAAGCAGTCAATAGTTCATACTTCATCATTAAAAGAGGGTTTTTTCTGGGTATATATAAGGAAAAGGGGCTAGGTCTTTTGGGAGCATAACAGAAAGAAAGAAACAATGCCGATATATCACTATCAATTTTCGAACTTTTATCGGTAGATTGCCGATCTACTCCTATGATTATTGTATGTATTACATACTGCTGAAATATCATTAGTCTTATACATAATGCAACAGTGGAACACAGTCATCGGATAGCCAATGGTAGTTGCATTCCACAGCAAAACAGTTCCAGATATTATTCAAATGAGACAATCCACCACAGTTGGTGAAACAGAATGGGACTAAACCAGTGAATACATTCTCACCTCGGTATCTCACCTCAGATGGCCTTCCAGGGCTATGCATCTAGGAGGCCTAGGGCTAATCAGCACTAGTCCATAGAGTAGCCCATCCTGGTCATTCTGATTTTATTTAATCTATTCTTAAATGCACTAATGCTGCTGGATGAAACAGTCACCCCATCCAGGGCATTCCAACGATTAATTACACAATGTGAAAAGAAATATTTTCTGACATCTTGGCTTAGTCAGTTTGGACAAGTGCCCAATTGTGCTTTTATTATTACAATCTAAAGTAAATAGAGACTCAAAGTGAACTGTTGTAAACCCTTTATACATCTTAAAAAGTTCTATCCGCCCTATTCCGCCTTTCCTCCAGGGTCCAGATATTTATCACGAAACTCCTTTATCATCCGAGTAAATCTGGCGTGGCACGGTAGGTCTGGTAGGCTCTGGTAGGTCTTTGAAAAACAGCCCTTATGTTATCCTTTGTGTAGTGGGGTGACCACACACTAACACAGTATTGAACACTGAAGTCTGGAAATCACTACAGGACCTATTTACAGTCGACAACAAAGGAAAGACAAGAGGACACTCACTGAAGCTGATCAAAAAGTACTGCAAAGGAAATACACGACACTACTTTTTCATTGAAAGAGCCATTTCAAGATGGAATTCTCTACCACAGGAAGCAGTGTGTGCTCCATCAATCAACACCTTTAAGGACCATCTTACTAGGATACGAAACAAGAGGATGGGGGCGCTCCGGGAGAAGTTCACCACCCAGCTTTATCTTCATCTATCACTTACCAACTACTCATACGCAACAACAAAGTCACTGAAAGACTATCCCACACCGGAAATTTCTGTCTATATAGTTCTATAATCACAAAGTTAATCTTAAAATGCAACAACCTCCAACAACAACACACCATCAGTTCACAACGCACCTTTAACGCATGAAATATTTATCAGCGTCATAAGGGAGTAAATAATAGAGCGGTAACAACATTTTATTTAATTATTACCGTTCGATTTAAGAAATCGATATTTATGGACAGTGCAGAGTATACTGGAGTTATTTCTTTACTTACTTGTACGACACGCATTACGAACCGTATGGCGCGAAATTAAACCGTATGGCGCGAAATTTGGCGTCTGTTGTCGTCTCTGTCTGCGTACGAACAAAGATGGCGGGTATAAAGCTACGAGATTTAGTACTGGCGACATCGACGGAGAACGACTGCCGACAGTGGCTAAGAGGTCGCGGCCTCTTAGCCCAGCAGATGATGTGCGCGAAATGTTTCACACAGATGGAAGAGCGCGTCTACTCCCGTGTATCGGACGGCGTGATTTGGCGCTGCCCGCAGAAGAATTGCAGAGCAACCGTCAGCATCCGGAAGGGCAGTTTTTATGACGGGTCTCATTTGCCGCTGACGAAGCTAACGGATTTGACGTACTTCTGGTCGATGGAAACGAGCAACGACCAAGTGGAATACCAGGTAAAGCCGTATTTCATTGAATGCACCTACCCCTTTCATTCATAAGCAATATTTCCTAATCAAATTGTGCCTGGTCATTTGGCTTTTCATCGTTGTAACGCCCTTCTGTTGTTGATGATTTTTGTAGCTCGGTGTTGACCACAAAACGGTCACAGATTGGTACAACTTCCTACGCGACGTCTGCTCGGCCGATATGCTGCGAAATCCAATTCAACTTGGCGGTCCGGGCCACGTCGTGGCTATTGATGAATCTGTTGTTGCCCGGGCCAAGCGTGGCAACCGCCGTGCAAGGCCTGTGCCCGTACAGTGGGTGTTTGGGGGTGTTGACCTGGGCACTGGCTCTTTTTTATGGAGCTAGTGCCTCAGCGCGATGCCGCAACACTGGTGCCTATTATTCAGCGGCTCATTCTACCCGGTAGCACTGTGTGGAGTGATGAGTGGGCGGCATATAACCAATTGAACGCCTACGTTGTGTATATAAGATATTCGTTGCATATGCACAATGTTGTTTGATCCGTTGTGTATATAATAAATCTGTTGCATTTTACACAAGGTTGTGTATATAATATCGGGGTTTTGTATATCTGCGCTGTATCCTCTCTACAATTCCTTGTCCTTCCTGTAGCGAGGGTTCCAAGCACACGAGCAATACTCGACGTGTGGCGTAACCAGTGTGACTAACTTGCGATGAACTTACGGCAAAGTTAAGAAAAACTTAGGATCATCTTAGGAACTTTCAAAAATCTTGTCCCAGGTTCACAAGTAACCTGGTAGCCCAAGTAACCCACTCCCAGCTAAAGGGCTCTGTTCAAAAAGTAATAACAACAATAAAACAACAATTTACTAAATCTCAGATTTCTCGTTACAGATAGGTAATTTTAGGTTATTGCAACATTAAGTTCAAAAAAGGGCAACAAAGTTGATTCCCACAATAAAAACAATGACATACACTGAACGCCTTAAAGCTTGTAAACTACCTACACTGCACTACAGACACATTAGAGGAGATATGATAGAAA
>Ga0209780_1004118_pt1 | contig 11105 bp, 5 predicted proteins | sample WorMetexBAHAMAS2_FD_187384 | JGI IMG/M metagenome (GOLD analysis project Ga0209780, IMG submission 187384) | Marine gutless worms symbiont microbial communities from Max Planck institute for Marine Microbiology, Germany - Inanidrilus exumae... | ecosystem: Host-associated > Annelida > Digestive...
CCCTGACCTCGGTCACAACGTTGGAGCCGTCGAGGTCGATCAGCAGATCAAGTGTGTTGCCGTCTTGATGTGTGGGTCGGTCCACACGCTGCACAAGGTCACGTGACTATATATATTATCTGTTGCTGTTTACCCATGCCAATGGTGTGTTTTCATCTGCATTTATCTGTGTGTCTGTCTGTCTATCGGCACAATATATCAAAAACCGATGCAGCTAGGATCACCAAACTTGACATACAAATGTTCCACAATGAATCCTGGAAACCCATGTATTTTCGGGTCAAAAGGTTGTCACATTAAAAAACATGTTGGTATGGGTCTTTGCACTCTTGTGAGTGCTGGCTACTCTAGTACTATTAAAGTACAACATGCAGACGTACCGGTGTGTTTACAATGGATTTCAAAACTGCATTGGTGAATGGTGATCCGTAGAGTTAAGTCTCTTGTCATTGTACTGCGCAGTGCTGACTGGACTTTAAGTGTGCATGGTTTTTAGACGCAGAAGTGAAACACTTATACCTTATGTGTTAAATGTTTGTACATGCATATGTATCGCAAATTTTCTTGTGGGAAAGAAAATTCAACTTCATTTCCTGGCATATCTGTTCTATTTATGATGCTTCAATGATGTATGTTACAAGATAAGTTAGAACTTCATTTTTGTTACATTATTACAGTATAGGCTTGCTGTGAACTGCAGAGGCACTTAAAATTTAGAATTTTTAAAAATCCAACGTGGCAGACGGAACAGCAAATATAAAGGTTAAAGACTGGCTAGATTACAACCAAGTGTAAGTCGATAGACTCGGCTCTGAAATGGCAGATATCTGCAGCCATACTGTATAAGCACGCCTTACCAGCAAAGCCACGCGAAAATCATAATCCAATGCAAATGCGGCTGTAACAAGGAATAAATAGCCATTTGAGCAATAGCTGTGGAGCGCTAGACTCACATCCACGAATTTGCCTCATGACTCTTTCGGCACAAAAAAATAGGCTGTATCAGGGACAAGGTCTTGGGTGGAGATTTAGTTCCATCAGGTTAAGGATGGCCTAATTGGCCAGACCTAATTGCCTTTTTGTTCAGCGACAACTCAAAATGGGAAGCATAGGGGAGGGTCATTTAAGTTATTATGCTAGCACCTACAACAGGAAACTAATATTATTTATCAGTTCAATGTGATATCTTATGTAATTGCTGGTCTTCAGTTCCTATAACATATCAGAGCTTAGTATCTTTTCTATGTGGGTCTGGCTATGGAATGCTTCTCTAAGGTAAAACCCAAAAGAAGCACCCGGGGACCTCCCGCCCACGGTACCAGACCTGCCCTCTCCATCCCCTAATGATCTTGGTGAAGTCTTACTGGGTATGCAAGAGACATTTGCCATTTTAGAACAATGAATCTGTCGCTCTGCATTTCTATTTCTTTCACGCAAAACAAGGAAAACTCATACATCTGTTGACTGATATTTCTAATTTATATAACATGAACAATTCTAAGCATTTTAACAACTTTATGTAACCCTATATGCCACATGCATCAATCTTCCTGCTTTAGGTGTTTGTTTATTAAACATAAAATATGACGATGATACTAGAAGTTACTCGATTGTAAAGTGGCCAGTTTTTGCCATTCTATTAATATTACTATCATTAAGAACAAGTAACTCACCAGATGACTGACAGTAACGAGTTTCATTATTGCCTACGTAATTTTGTCAACAATTACAGCACGACACACAACAGCAACGAATGTGAAGATGTTTATCTGACATTCAATTGTTTCCAACTATAAATGCTGCAAATATCAATTTTTAACAGACAGATGGAGCCAGTATGCCATGAGAATAAGACTGTAAAATTATCCCAAACAGCAACCATATGTTCTGGTTAAATTAACACTGAAACTACTACTACTGTCAATTTTTTTTCAATTGATGGTGAACAGTTTAAAATATTCAGTACTCGCACAACTGCACAACATCACAATAAAATACCGACTGTTTTAGTACGGTGATCTAAACTATAGTGCTCTTAATGCTAGGGATGTAAATCGATAATCGGCTTCTGTGAATCACTTCTGCCAGGGTTCACACCGGATGCGTATTGGGGCACCGCTACACATCTGGCGTCAATGAACCTTTTAAGCAACGTTCTCACTGACACCCTCGACGGCAAACCGATATTGGCCGTCGACCTCCATCGCCGGGCTAAAAAATCTAGTACTGCTAGATTCTGAGACAGACAACGATGCCTCTGAGAACGCTACATTGGTGACGGCTAGAGCTGTTAAGATCGCCCAGCAATTGTGACCGGTTAACCGCGCATAAAAAGACCAGAGACGCGTTTTTTTAGTAGCTGCCACAAATTCCTAAAAAAAAGCGTTACTTACACGTTGGTTGCGTGACACAGTGGTAGAATGTCGGTCTTTGGCCGGCGAACTTTCCCTGTCCTGCGCTCGACCTGTTGTGGACGGGTGACCACCTATGTGGCTAAACCGTCCGCTATAAGTCAATCAACCAGGCCAACTCAGCCTTTCATCCCTTCGGGGTCGATATGCATTGTGTATTTGCAGGTAAAACTGTGTGATCCATGCCTGAGCGCTTTGAGATATGCATTGTATATAAAAGGCGCTATATGAATACTCTTACTTTCCTTTTTTTCCTTTACTTTACACGTCTACTCTATCTTCCTACAGTAGACTTCGTAGACAAAACATAGACTACAAAAAGTTGGCTACGCTTTGCTAGCTATCATTCAAGTTGGTATGGTTAAGACTTTGCATATGTTATTGTGTTGCGTTTGTATTTCTGCAGCGTAGATTTCGACGGATTTCTAAATACGACTTTGCAAGATCGTGTTCTGCATTGTAATTCTAACAGCGTTTATGTTACTCGATGTTTATCTTTACTAACAGTTCAGTACACAAGCGATGTAAACAGTAACTGTCACCATCGATATCGTAAATACTGTCTACACCGTTTCTTTAAACTTCGCTAGCAGTTGGTAACTTGTTAGGCAAGTGCAGCGTTTATCTCACATATCTCGTAGCAGCTACTAAAAAAGTGTGCCTGGCTGGGTGGTGTGGCCTTGATCGCTGTCAGCGACATTAGTAACGTCGCAGTGACATCACTTTAACTAGGCAACGCAAAACGTGGTACTGTGCAGAGCTGCTGAGCGACACGCATGAGCGAAAATCACGGGGGAGGCACGGGGGACGAGTCCCCCAGAATTTGGAGTGATGGGAATGCTAATTCAAATTGTCCTCCCAGATTTTGTCAGGTTTCAAAATCTCAAGCACCAGATTGCTTGCATTAAAGGCATTACAGTGCAGCATTTTAAAAGCTTACCAATCCCACAACTCTGACAGAGAATTCACAATATCCCAGAAGTACATCTTCAACGTCTACCAAATCACCACTTCGGGCAGAAATTCAAATTTTTCTGGCGAGGACACAGACAAAAATACCGCCCAGAATGCACCAAAACACTCCATTTCAAGTGAAAAATTCGATTTTTTTTCTGGGGAGGGGGCCTAACCGCTCTCAGACCCTTCCCTGGCGGGGAGGGGTACTCCTCGCCACGCCGTACCCCATCAAGCCTTCCAAATCTGAACCTGCGTCTCCCCAGAATTCAGCCAGATTTACACTACTGGTGACACACAGCTGCGTATCGCTTAAAGAACGTTCTCATTAACGCGGTCGACCGCGTTCAAAAGCGCCAGTGAGAACGCTCAGGACAATCAATTCAATCGATTGATTATTGATTAATCCATAATCGATTTACAACCCTACTTAATGCACACACTTGACAGAGTCTTGTCTGCTATTTGACACATGACAGACACAAACACAGACCAAGTCGACTGCTGCAGGAATGCATCATTTATCATGGCAACGACGACAAAATCGCCAAAAGTCATCCGGTAAATTTCGGCACATTCTTCCGAAACTATTTTACAAACAAACGAAAACAGAGTTGGTTGAACGTATTGGTTAAGCTCGCGTGTATTTGCCCCAGATGTGCAGCATGAAGACGGAAGCAATGAAGAGTAGGGACATGACCAGCACTGGCACAGGTCCGCTGCCAACACACACACACACGACTGACTGCATGTTTACTACTGGACGAGTAACAACATGCAGTCTGTTTCCATCATAAATACACCGTGTTTCAGAAAAAAACATCCACTCATATGATTGGCTATAAGTTGAGGAATAGTTGTCTGATTTTAATAATTTTTGACACCAAAATTCCTCACATAAATTTAACATCGCATGACAAAATTATTAAAATTAGGCAACTATTCCACAACTTATAGCCAATAATATGAGTGGATGTTTTTTTCTGAAACACGGTGTATATTAGCCCCGTACGGGACTGACGGTCGACTCTTCACAACCGACGTTTCTGCCAATTTCTTCAAAGTCAAATGACACACAAACCAGGCCAAATATAAAAAATCCGGCATGATCAAATATTGTGCACTAGTTTAAGAATCAGTGATCAGTTGTCAGCTCCCACTGTAAATGGCGGAGGAGATAGCTTTTGAAAGTGGAAGGATTTTACAACTTTCAAGGACTCGTGACCTTGACCTTGGATCGGGTCATACTGCATACCGTTGTGCATCACTTATCGAACTCTACCTACATGCCAAATTTCACTGAAATCAAAGAAACTTTTTTGGTGGACGGATGTACCTACGAACGCACGAACGGACATTTGAGACCGGCTCTATTAGGTCGACTGAGCGAATCTGTCAAAGAGTGAACCTAACAAGGGGGTGGGCTCCGCCCTACTTAGGAGAATTTTCGTGACTAACATTGGCGTGACCCTGGGGTGCTGTTTTATGAGTGGTAGCCTCGACGTCAGCAGTTAATCAGAAGATGGACTTTGATCCGCAACCTCGATGCAGATGCCTTTGTCACCACATACTTACACCCGCTGTGACCATGACCTTTGACCTCCAATATCAAACCAGGTTATCAGTAGGGGCTAATGAATATTCCCTGTCAGTTTTGTTAAAATTGTTCAAGCCATTCATGGGATATTGTAAATTATTTGTAATACAAGATCTGACCGAATGAACAGACGGATGGGACGGCCTAAAAACATAACTCCTTCGCTGACAGCGTCAGGTGGCGATGTTGTACGCTGTTTGATTCAAGTTACTTAGTCAGTTGGAGTTTAACGTCCCCTTTCAGCACAAATACGGCTATATCAAAGACAAAAGGTCAGGGGTGGAGAGCTATCCCTACCCAGTGAAGGAAGGCCAGCGATATATTAACCTCAACCCTGGCCGCCTTTTTGTTCAGCAACCACCCAAAACGGGAAAGGGATTGAGAGGCGCATTTAAATTATTACGCTAGCGTCTACAACAGGGGAAGACAACTATCACACCGCAAAACTAAACTAAACCAAACGGAACAAACTAAACCCGGGTTCAATCGCCTTCTACGACCTCCAGCCTGGAAACGGAGTGGTGATTATTCTGGTAGAAAAAAAAGGAATGGACGAAAGAAGAAAATAGGTAAAGAGAACACGAAAAGAAAAAAAAGTAAAAAAGTGCGGGTGACCGTACTTATTGTCAGTTCTATCTGGCTTGATCTCATGCTCCACTTTCCTCAGCGGGGTCTTGCTGCCGTATCAGGAAACTCCTCAGACATGATGCATACTTGTGCCTTTCATTTTTAATGAACATTACTGAATATTCATGAATCAAATCAAGCTAAATCGGATTCATCTTTTCCTAAACTGGACAGCACTGCCTTTTAGACGGACTAAAAATAAATTTTCACCACTCCGTAAGCAGAATATACACGTACTTCAGTTGATTATAGAGTTCCACAGACTACAGTTCTCTATCACCAGTATGACCAAGACCAGTAAGTTTGCCACAATATCCATCAACTTCCACTTGCCACATTTCTCGTCATACTTTACATCCTTCACTGCTTGGACACTGGGCATCACGAAGGGCGTCCAGTACACAAAAACTACTGCTCCAGCAACCTTCGTGGATTTCCTTGAAGGACAACTAAATAAGCGGGTTAAGTGTTGAAAAACAGCTACAACATGGTTGCATGCGTGTTGTTGCAGAAGTTTCTAACAAATACGCAGCAGGAAATACACTCTAATTCGTTTCTACGATTTTGGCGCTGTATAAATTCGTTTGTATGTATGTATGTATGTATGTACTTGAACCAAACAATAACTGTCACTTGAGTACTAACACTTTAATTCCAGGTGAGTCCTCAGTGTAGAATCGCCACATTCCAGCCGAACTCGAACCAGCAGCTTTCCTTGACGAGGCTGGTGCCGAGCTAGCCGTCTTCCTGTATGCATGTATAGAAAAAAATAGATGTTATAATATAAACTAAAGCCATAAAAATTATTTTAAAGTGAAATGGCACTATGCAGTACTTAGTGCTCTTAATATAAATTAGTTCACGGCACTAATGCCTACAGTACTTTTACTATAAACTGAGTCAGTACAAAACCTGCACAGAAAAGGCTCACATAACATTTCAGTGATCAGGAAAAGGCTAAAAGATATACAAGAAGACTGAAATTCTGCCTCCCAGCAGCAAGCAATAATGCCTCTTATTTTAGAAAGGGATGCTCACTTCTGCAGTTAAAACATACAATATTATTTGTTTAGGTTAGGATTATTTTTCTGGTGTACTTTCCCATGTCATTGGTGTCGTGTGTTGACGGGTATTTTTGATTTATATAACACGAACCATTCTAAGCATTTTAACAACTTTATGTAACCTGATACGCCACATGCATCAATCTTCCTGCTTTAGGTGTTTGTTTATTAAACATAAAATATGACGATGACACTAGAAGTGATAGTGTCACCACTCACCAGGTGTTAACTTTAAGCCTCTAGCAAATATTCACAAGCCCAACCCGAACCAATCATTTTTGAAATCTAATTCATTTTTCAATCTGAAGCACACAATTTTTTTAGGCCATAACTTCATATCCAAAGCTGTCATTTTTGCTTCAGATCGCCAATGAGGACTTACACTGACCATACTAAAATATATATAAAGACAACATGGATGGCATACAAGACTAATAAACTTAGCTAGAAGTGACATGGACCTTTGTCGAACAGTGCCTCCACTGCCAGCCGACGGTCGCGATGCTACTGCCTTGCCGGGACTGCGGGCAGCACCCACTGACGTCGCACTTGCTGATGCAGGCTGCCAACACAAGCCACAAAATTAACAATTACGATTGAATTATCTCTTAAACTGTCTCAGCACTAATTAACTTTCAGACAAAACTGCACTACAAGCATCATATTTCATGCTTATGATTACAGTTAGTCATTTATTCTCAGACAATGTGCATATTGGTATATCATGACCAAGGCATGATGATGTGTGAAGGACAACTAAAACTTTTTTGGCTCCTATAACGAGACTATATAGCAGGATGCTTCGTAGACTTTCTCTGTTGCTGCATACAAACTCTACGATAATTAATTCTGCCACATTCTTCCACTGTTTCTTCCACTGATTCAAATTCTGCAAATGTGTTGCCAAAACAATGTTTCACCACCATCAATTGATTTTCAACATGACGCAAGCCTCCAACATTTACACAAGATCATCAGTGAGCTCATTCATCAATCAGCCTTTCAATATAAAAAGAATATGGTATTTTACAACCTACACTGTGCCTCAAAAACCGACACTGCTTTGGCATGCTGTAACTTCAACCGATTTTAATAAGTTTTGGCAGAACTACTTTTGCGACCATCATTTCTACAAACTACTAGGAAATTAGTGAGTGTGGTTATAAGAATAACGGTCGCCATAGGATGTAACGCAACTGCTGACACGTGGTTATTAAAACATGAAACATGGTTATATAGCGACCACTATTCTACATACTGGCCCCGGACGGTCCTGCAATTTACTGAATCTGGTCGCATCTCAGTAACAGAATAGCACAATGACAACAGCCTATCTAAAAGTAGCACCAGACTAATGCATTAAAACCACACCACAATGATAAGAAGAGTTAAAACTGGAGTCGAAAATATGAGAAATTACACGACATTATTTTATACAACACGCAATATCAAAAGGTTAAGATACACAATACATAGACATGAGACTGCAGTGTCAGTCAAACAGACTACGAATTAAAATTCACAACAGCATATCTAAAATATATTCAGTCCACTCTCATACACATTTCTTCTTGGCGTTTGTAGTACAGGCGCACCTCCTCCTTTTTCGTTTCACTTGGTTTCCTGACTCCATTTGTTGCTGTTAGAACAGTTAACAGCCCATCCTCTGACGTCACAGCCCTAGGGTGATTTGGCTTCAGTTTCACCTGACAGAATTTTGCCATATGCTTCTCCTTTTGCTGGTCTGTCTTTTCCTCACTGACACGGGCATTCACTCTGTAGTGGGCAAACTCAAGTACCAGGTTAAACTCCCCCGGTCAACGAACACTCACTCCACACTGGCGTACTGTGACTGGACCTCCTTATGCAGTGCGTCTATCAGCAGGGTCAGGAATTCTGATTTCCAGTCCACTATCATCTTCAGCTGGTGATTGGCTGACTCACACTCGTTGTTCATCCACTGAGAACAGTCGAGTCCGTTGTTCCTCTGGTTGATGGACACTTGCAGGTTGTCTGTCATGATGCGCTTTGCGCTCTATCCTAGAACTGTAATATAGTCCATAAACCCACAAACAGTTACATTAATGGCGTCTCGGGCCTTCTCTGGCCACAACACAAAAGTCAACAGGTAGAGATCAAACGAACCGACTGCTGCTGTTCCGAGACCGAGTCAGTAACCGCACAAATTTCTTCTGGCCAGAACCGAACCACACATGCAGATCCGCACGAGCCGCCGCGAACAATCACCCAAACTGCAGACTGCCGTGGCGGTCAGCGATGTCGGTGGTCGTCCAGCGGGCGGCGTCTGGAACTTCAAAGGACACCGCGACGGCCAGTGACAGACGCAGCCGTTGTAAGTAAGTAAGTAAGAATATTTGTATGGCCGATGTCGGTCAAGAGCTGACAATCTTCAGCCAGGTACTGTGGCAGCTGGCCGTGTAATGCCTTGTACACAAGAACCGCTAGCTTGAAGTCAATGCGCTGTCATGGTTGGCTGTGACATGGAATTGAAGCTCACGTTATTTGCGTGTGGTGGATGGCATGGCGGCACTCTGTCGCCGACTGGCCATTTGTTCGGGATATTTCAGGTGACAAATGACCGTCGTTGAGATAATTATCGCCGATCTGCGTTGTTTGTCCAACGGCGAGCAACGGGTTGGCCTACGTGTGTTCGTGTAACTGTTGCTGTGAATGCGGTCTATGCCGGCGAGCAATGCACGTGTGAGACATGATGCGTGCATTCGTGCATGATATCGTACTCCCGACTCACTCAAGCCGTCAGCGCCGCTCAGCGGTTATGTAATATCGACGGCAAATGCCGTACTGCAGCACCTCACACACGTAACCAGCAACTGATCGCCAACATGAGAACCGAGTCTGCCCAGCATCGTCTGTGATGTTTTGTGACTGATGTCTGCTCAGCGTCGTATGTGCGCGACAGCAGCGGGTGCAGTGGTACACTAGGTGAGACCGTCGCGACTGTCTCACTAAGAATAGAGAAAATGCTTAGCATGTCCCGGCTCCGGAACAAAAAAATGTTCTGCAACTGGACTGAACCGACGTTGTTCTGGGCCGGAATGGTACCGGAAATGGTTCCGGTACATTTCCCGGTACGATCTTTAATTACAACACATAGGCTAGGCCTTTCGTTTTTTTGTATATTGCTGGAAATTTGTTACTATCACATTGGCAAACTTCACTGTATCCGGCCTCACCTCGATTCATCAATTGTCTGTACCACTGCTACCTCTGTCGTCTACTCCAAACTTGATTACTGTAATTCTCTATACTCCCTATAACTCTAACTTATCCAATCTCCAGCAGATCCAGAACTCTGTTGCTCATACTGTTGTCGAAGCTCCCAAGTCCTGTCATATCACTCCCATCCTACGCTCTCTCCACTGGCTGAGGATCACTGAATGCATCGAATACAAGCTCTCACAACTACTCAACCTCCGTACCTTCATAACCTCATCTCCACCTCCATCCTCGCTCTCAACAAGACTACAAACACCAGAGTGCCAAACGTCTACGTTAATAACTGGGTAGCCTTACATTAACAGACTATATAAACGTATGCACATTCTCAAAGTCATAAACTGCGGTTTCCGAAATCACATTGCGCTATATAGCGTATTGACCTATACAGGTTATACAGGCCATGGTCTCTGCGTCTTCATGTTGGCATATTTTTGACGTAACGGTAGCTTTCGGTAGCCTTCGGTGGCTTTCGGTAATTACCACTGGCGGCAGTAGGTCTCATAGTCAGATGTACCATGAATGAATGCATGAATGAACGTAGGCCCCATCATGACGGAATGGTTCTTTGAATAGTCTTCTTATGACATAAATACGACATCAATGCTATTCCGTTACTGACATCGTTCAGATTCGGTCAAATTCGGTAAATTGCAGGACCCGCCCGGAGACTCCGTATGTACAACTTATTGTGGTATTTTTCCTGTCGCAAACGAAATTTACATATCATAATCTTTAAGTCACAACTTCGCGAAACTAGAGAATACAAAAATGGGCAAATACAGTTGGATAAAATACGTAAAATGATTCAAAATACCATTTTTATACAACTTTCAACGCTTATACGTGTCAACAAAAATACATAAACTTCCGGTCTATCTATTTTCATTTCACTTCGTCCAAAAAGCAGTACACCATCTAAACCTCAACTAAAACCCTTACGAAGTGAACGGACGCAGGTAATAAACACCTCGATCCTCGATGTCCGTATCTCTGTAACACAACCAAATGACAAAAAATACGTTTCACATATTTCATACACTAATCTACCTCCCATTCCGATAAGGTCGGCCATGAACACAATTCATAAATTATTATTATTACAACATGTAAGCTTTCCCACACGTGCACGTGGCACTGATACTCCACATTTACTGGACCTAGTAATTACGGATAATCAATTTATAAATAACA
>Ga0209780_1004119_pt1 | contig 11104 bp, 5 predicted proteins | sample WorMetexBAHAMAS2_FD_187384 | JGI IMG/M metagenome (GOLD analysis project Ga0209780, IMG submission 187384) | Marine gutless worms symbiont microbial communities from Max Planck institute for Marine Microbiology, Germany - Inanidrilus exumae... | ecosystem: Host-associated > Annelida > Digestive...
TTATTAATACTGATTAAGCAGCAGACATGCAGTCCTCCTGTGTAATGTTAGAAGTGTTCAGACTGTTCAGTAGTATCACCAACCAGTCTCGACAAAAGCTGACTGCAGCCAGTCGAACAAGTTGTGCACTACACTACAGGCAGTCCGTCATTAGCGTCAGACACAGTATCAAGAGCCACTAGAGATGGATGGCTTGTGGCTGATTCACCTCTTAACGGATGCATGGGCTTCATGCCACAGACCAAGGAGCCACAGACAGCAGATGTCTAGCGACCCGAGCGGTCCGTTTAGTACAGCCACAGCCGTCACTGTAGGGGTGACAAGAAACACCACAAGCCTTTGTGAAATACTGAGTTGCGAACATCCACATGCTATCAAACTCCCCCTTGTCTGCATCTGAGCCAACCCCCCTCCCTCCCTCGCTGCGGACGTCCTTTATGGATGACCCCTAAATGGAAGCGCACATATCTTTGCACAATATACAACTAACATACTGAAAATATTTTTAGAGATAAATTACGGCATTACAAAAGTAGCAGCACAGTATATTCAACATTCAGCGTTAAACTGTTATACCCCGGCTTTCGTCTATGGGCTACCACTTTTCTGACACAGAAAAGCTGCACCAATAACAAGTGGATACTTGATACAGTAAACATTAATCTGAACTGTTGGACTAGCACTGCAAGAATACATACTTCTTGTATTTGGCCCACGGTATCGTCTATACTGCTTTCATTAAGACCATACTGGTTCTGCATCTGTTTGAAAGCTTCAACACCGCTGGAAAATGCATCTATAACCTGCGCAAAATCAGAAGTCTTGCTCTGCAAAACCACAATGTGATAATATCATAAACCATGCCACGTTTTCACCCTTACATCTTCAAAAGTATTAACATTATGTCGACATAATTATTATGAGCTCAGCAACTGTTGCTATGGCCAACCACGGTGTAGCAAGAGCTGGAAACAAACAGTAGAGAAAAGCAGAGCTGAATTCAAAACTGTCAGTAAGTAACAGCAGCAGTGTAATTTTCAAGGTCCCCTCGGGGTAGATCTCCCGTTTCACAGGCCGATCCAGACCCCCATCTAGTACAAAGTAGCCGTCCGCTGTGGTAATCCTCAACCCAAACCACCTTGATCCATCTTAGCTTTTAACCACAATAAACTGACATTACAGACATACACACAGACACAACATTCATAGCATAAAAAGAACCGTTGGTTGGTTACAATTAAACGGCACTTTCAACACAATGCGACTGTTTGGGTATATCATTTCACCATCATCGGGGTGATACACTGTTAAATTTCAAAGTGAAACTTCAGCATTACCAGTAAAAATGCTTATACCTGTTTCTGTGATTCCGTTTCCTGCAGCATGTGTAGCATCGTATTGATCTTGTCAATAGCTTGCTCGTGCTGTGCATGACGCGTGTCCAGGAGTTTCTTGCGTCGTAAGCACTTCAATGCCTGTCAGTTGCAACTGATACTTATACTAATGCAAAACATTCAGCATTCAAACGTGTTCCAATAACATCAACACAATGGAAAAGCAGAAGAATCCAGTACTCACAAGAGTGCAAAGACAAATAATGGCAGTGTTTTTGCGACTCATGACCTTGACCTTTTGATCCCAAAATAAACGGGTTTCCAGGACTCATCGTGGAACATTTCTATGTCAGGTTTGGTGATCGTAGCTGCAGTGGTCTTTCAGATATCGTATCGGCTGAGGAACTTACATTTCAACACATAAAAAGTTCAATGATTGGTCATACAACTGAGCACTGAATACTGAATCTGGTGATTAGAAAGATAAGCTTTCTCACGGTGAATATTAACCTCTTAACAAGTATTAGAAATAATACAGTTAACGTACAACAGATGCAGAATATTACATGGCTAACTTGGACATCACTGCAACAAGTCTGCATGAAATGTCACATGCATCACTGCAGCCTATGTTCAGTAACAGAAGCAAAACGACCTAAAGCAAATGAACACTTACTGCAGACTTCTTGCCTTGTTGAAGATACTTTTGTGCATTTAACCGGCATCTATAAACAACAGGCGACACATTTTGTCATATATACCGTTAAAATACCTAACTGACATTGACCATGTATATTTTCGCTCAACTGGCCATTCGAAATCACACAACATCATAAACAGTGGTTGGGTGCATATACCCATCTTGACTGACAGCCAAAACGTAGTTGGACATGGACACCCATATGACACAAATGGATTTATAAACACAATTCACTATGTAAATAAACAACACATTCAAAATATGGGACACATCGGCAGGTTTTTGACATATAATTAGCAAGCAACAAACATGACCTACAACGAGAACGGCATATCAACAGCTTTACTGTATGACTGGAGATATGCACTCACCTTGTGTTGGTAAAGGCTTCCCGTACTCGTTTACCGGTAGTGTGTACTGACCCTTAAAAAGGTTTGCTATACTCGTTACCGAGCGTTGGGCCCGGAGCTGATCCCGGTGTACAGGCAGTCAGCCCACAGGTGACTATAAGTCATCCACCTGGCGGTAGGCTGCCATTACTTTCTGCAAAACCTGCGGCTACCTACCCAGCCGCAAAGCATCACCGCAATTTGGCTGGTTCTCATTTTACCATTTCACGGACCGGACGGTCTGGGCTTGGGTAAGTAAAAAACCGCTCAATTCAGTATAATGCTGTCATTAACATAACATTGAGCCAAAATAACGTGTAACAATGAGGCTGTAGTGTATTATGATATTAGTAATGTGAATACTCATCAATAACCAAGCACCCACGTTCCATACATCAGCAATGGACACAGCTACAAAGATGTACAAAACTTTTTGATGACATATTAAAACTTAAATAAACATTTCAGTAATGTATCAGCAACTTGACATACTGTTCCATTTCCTCCGTCACATTCTTTATTGCCTCTTCCAACTTGCCTGCTGCAGCCTTCAACCTATCACACACTAGTACAAACTACTACTGTGCACCTCAAGCTGCATATACACAACAAAGCACAACGTAAAGCTATGGATACATTAGGGCTGCACAGTGAGTGACCTGCCCTTCCTCTCATATCCCCTTTTAACTCAGATATGGATCTGGGAAGAAGTGCATTGGATCCTGTCCATCAAAAACAATGTGATGTAACTGCTTCATAGTTTCTAAGTTCAACAATACATCCTAATTAGGGGTGCGCAGATATCCGGTGCACTATCCGGATCCGGGCCGGATATTGTCTATCCGGCAATATGCTGATCCGGCTGGATGTTTCTTTACAATATAGCCGGATTCAGATAACTTATAATTTTTGCTACGTGTCAGACGAAAGTACTATCGTTCGCTCACCAAGGATTATCTTAAAATTGTAACATGTGGAAAGCATGGAGATAACCTGAGCAGCTGTAATTAAAGCATGGCTTGTGTGACCTTTACAGTTTAATGTCGCCCAGGCCAGTGCCCTGCAGCAGCTGAGTTCAAAAAAGCAGCCAGCTAGTGGGTCGAAAGTTTACAACTGGTTCCCTGTGTCGATGCTCGCTCTCAGCTACTCTGTCGGCCTGGTACACCTCTAATCCTAATAAATGATAAAACTACAATATACATTATGTATTACTGACTGGGAAACTGTAAGGGCATCTGGATTATGAAAATCTGCTTTAATTACCTTTAAACTATCTCTTTTGGGGAATCTAGTGCTACACTAATTCCATAAATAAAAACTGAATATGTGCATACACTTCCACTATCCACCCACTTGTTAAAGGTAACGGTAAAGGTCGGTTTCTTATATAGCGCAGCTTACGCGACGACCGGACCAGCGCGCTTTACAATCTTGGAAGTGGCAGTTGACTGGCAAGAGCCAATGGTGCTGCAGCGCAAACTGCGGCCATCCAATTGCACATGTTAATGTACAATTGGACCCGCGTTATGCAGCTAGCAAACACACCAAAGCTCCAATCAACCGCACCAGGCCTTCACCCCGTAAGCATTCACCAGACGTCGCCACTCATGCAAGGAAGCAAACATCCAATTACAGCTCACTACTCAATTTATCGACCTCGAAAGGATGAACGGCTGAGTCGACCTGCGTAGCTGGTTACATACCAAAATAAAGTGCCGCCTCCGGGAGTTGAACCAGTACACGTCACCCATCCCAGTACTAACCGGGCTCGACATAGAGTAACGTCATTGATACGACCAACGCTGTTACCGCTACGCCACGCCGCCACTTGTTATACTATGCAACAAAAATATAAACAGAAATGAAAAAGATGAGACTTCAATGCCCCAGCATCGACTTCGCTACCTCGACGGCCTGCTGTGACCTTGACCTTTGACCTCCAGAATCTAATCAGGTCATCATTGGGGGCTAGTGAGATTGCTGAAGCCATTCACGTCATGAAATACTGTGTTGAGACAAAGAGACAAACGAACGGAAAATGCGGTGAATGGACAGCCCAAAAACATAATGCCTTTGCCGGCATGTTGGCTGATAGGGGGCATAATAAAAATTAACTTATTATGAGAAGAGACAACCAGTAATACTGACTGGTATATTCTGATGTCTGTATCTGTTAGTGTGCTCGCATTTTCTGACCGACCAGAGACGAGTCGCAATACCTGTCACGTTACACATCAACTCTTATCTGCTGACATTTCAATGCACTTCTCTTAATAAAGGCAATGGTAATTAACCATCGCTATACTGCAGGATGTATTTCGAGTCAAAATTATTGCATATTGAAGGACAAAACAAAAATAAGTTAAGCATAATATTTTATACATAATGCAGCAGTATAAAATAATCCCAATGGATAATTTTTGTGTTCTAGGAATTGTAATAGTTATTTTCATGAATTTTCAGGCATTATCAACTTTATATCAAGTGGGTTTTGTCACACTGTGTTAAATTTAATACATTTAGTTTGCATAATGTGCTTGGAATATTCAACACACACTTTCAAAATTTTTCAGATGTTAATCAAATTCATTCAATACAGTTCAAAATGCTACAACGTTTGATCTAAATCAAACACACTACTGAGAAATACAGAAACAATGCTATCATGGACAGCTGACTTTCCCCCGTGCATAATTCACAATATGATGTCCCCAAACAATGCATAATGATGGATGTTTGCACCTACGAGCCGACTTGAATTGCTCAGCAAATGTGTTCATCCGTTGCATCAGCGAACAATGCATAATGGCTCTATAGTGACAGAGACAGATGACTGCATTTGAGGGATGACAACTCATCCGTTAGGCACAAACATCCACAAAACTGCAAGAAAATAACATGCTGCATTGTTGTCAGAGGAGCTCTGAGCCACGGCCACAGTTCTTTCTTTGTTCTTGTTCTTTGCGGGCAGGGGTCCAGCCTACACTGGACCCCAGTGCTAAGACCTTGCACCAAACGACCACAGTTAACATGTGCAGAAAATTTTGTGAAGACTGGATGTGTTGTCTTTGTGAAATGCAAGCAGACAGACAGACAGACATAGAGACAGACACACTGATCGTAACACATCGCATGGCACCCGTACTATGGGCAAAGCACTGTTAAGATTTGAAGAAATATCTACACATATGAAATATCTCAAGTTTCTTCCAGATTATTTTATTTTGCCACACCCTGTACCATATAATGTTAAGTTTTTCTGCCAGCCAGAAGTCATTTCTCGAAAATTAATAACAGCCCAAATAATGAAAATGAGACCTTTTCACCATTTACTCCAGTAGCAACTACACAACGCTTCTGTTGACAAAGTTCCCGGATGGCTAGGTCGAAGCTCTGTCTATCAGCACAGATGTCTTTGCATTCTTCTGCTAACTCATCATAGCTGATTAATTCATCTGTGAGCCGACACTCCACTGATCGGCAATGACGCTCGTATATAGCATCAGCAGCAGGCTAAAGCACAGTGCCACAAGAAGTGCAGACAAGTGTTCATAAAACATTAAATAAGTGCTTGTACATAAGTAATCATGAGGGTTGTAATTTTTTGTGGCTTAAATCGGAAAATCTGCGGTCTACTCACAGTAAAAAGCGCCAAATTCGAGGAGAATTGGTGGTTGCAATTACAGCAATATGAAACTGAGCCAAATCCATCCTTCGGGTGTAAAACTACAAAAAAAATTCACTTTCAATAACAAACTTGCCAAAAAAATAACTACAGATAAATCAAAATTGTCAGCGAGTAACGTGAATTCAGTCAGTATATTTAAATGTGAAACATTTGCAGCCCAATAATCTAGTCAGGAGAATGACTACTGGTATTCGCTAATGGAAAGCTATGCAATCTTAGAACTGTTATCTAAATAATGACGACATGACTCACTGCAATATCTCGTCTCAACAACTCATTCACCATACAATGCAACATCTCAAATTTGCATTAATACTCACAAGTTTACACAAGATAAACATCAAGCTAAGTAATGGCAGGCATTATAAATTAATCGGTACTGGAAAATCCGTATCTTATGCACTGGCATGTTAATTACTGGAAATCTCATTCCCGAGTCTCGATCAGCCAATCCCGGGACTCAATCAAGTATTGATTTGGACCGAGTAACTACCCGCTATTGTGCACTCGCAAAGTCGCGACCTCACTAGCAGTGGCTACAGTAGTCGTCGCCAGATACACCTATTTGTTGTCGCGCCACCAATCCAGGGGTCCCAGCGGAGGTGGGTATAACATCTAAGGGAGACACAACTCTGGGAGGCGAATGTAACTGGCAAACCATGGGGATGGAAAGCCGCAAAGCACAAGCATGCACTGTCTCAAACTCTCTATTCACGTCACTCAACCACCAGCAGACTGCAGGCAGAGTGCAGGTTTTGCATTAAATTACATAATGAGATGCATGGCTTGCACCTAGCTAACTCGTCACTTGTCAGTCGCTGAATTTAGTGTACTGACAGAGGGCATAGAGCGATGGTGGGGGATACCCATAAACCCCTGTGGAGACCTCTAGTTGATGGCTGTCGTTCCACTCATCGGCAGCAGCACCCTGCTGCAGGAACTGCAGGACTACTGATCAAGTGCAGGCTCCCTTCTGCCATTTGACAGGTCCGCTACATCAGTGATATCAGTTTGTGGCAGAGCAGAGGAGAGCATGCTCAACTTCGGCCAGACAGTATGATATGCAACTGATGTATGACGAGAAACATACATTGTCACGGGTCGTGCAAGCCCTTTATTGATACACTGACTTCCATGATGTAGGCCTGCTTGACCGACGGTTAAGTAGGTCAAGTTTGAAGGCGAGAGGTTGGTAATCCTTCATCCCTACTCCTGAAGGCCGATTGCAGTGACTGCATTCCTACAGCCTGGCCAATGTCCTTTCATTTGGCGCCGTCACCGCGCTACCATGGTAGTCGTTACTGAAGTCGTAAAGTTACGCCGGCTGACACGCAATGGATAACAAAAAGCATGGAGTGACAAAGCCACATCAACATCGTCATTATTTGTACGTCTAGACACTGCCTTGTACATTCAGTTCAACAGCATTTTATACTTTCGGTCATCACATAAACTGATCTTGCCAAACAATCCAGACACGAAAGGACAGGTTGACTTTCTTTGATTCTGTGGACCATTGGCCAGCAGCCTTAAGTTGAACTAAGCTGTATCTACTACTCACACTGTCTCCAGATTGTGGATACCACTTTCCTGCCGCGAAGGCATCAACAACTAAAAAATGCAAGTGGCCAGCAAAGCCTTGGTCAAGCAAATGGACTGGTTGTACTCTTGAAACCATTTGGGTTTGTGCAGACTGTCCACAGCTACCTGGACGTTATGCTGATCAAGAATGTTTCAGAATCAGTCATACAAGATGTGGGTAACTCTAACTAGAGTACTGTAAGTGATGCAGACAGCCTCTATATCCTGTCACATAATGACGACATGACTCACTGCAACAGTAACAGCGACAAAAACACTTTGTTAATAACATTTTGATAAAATTCGTTCTGTATGTTCTGCATGATCACCCGTCAGGATTGTATATAAAATGTTATATATTGCTAAATACAACTGTTTTTATATAGTAATAATTTGACAACTGAAGTCACACTTTGACTTAGGCCAGCAGGGACAGTTCGCACTCGTCCCAAAAGGGTTAACCATAAACACAGCTTCAGTTAAAAACCAGCATAGATGATTTTCAACGGTACAAAGCCTTAAGATACAGTTAATGACATTTGCAAAAAACTGTTTTGTATTGCAGTGTAGTGTAAAGTATTGTACTGTATCTCATTATTACAAAATCACTGCAATTAGTTCAAGTACAACTTATATACCTTGATCAGGTCAATAAAAACAAACTGGTTGTCCGGCAGACTAGCAACGATCTGTTCAGCTGTTTTTGGCCGACAGAGGTCTTCTACATCGTCCACACCACCAAATAATTTAGAGTAAGTCCACGACAAAGGCTGCTTCAATAAAGTGCGATAAGTCCAGTGTACAGGCCGTCGAAGAAGGACATCAGCTGACCATGACATCCAGCCACCAGTGCTTACCACATAGTCTGACAGTGGCTTTATAGTTCCATTCCTTACAACAGACAAAAAAACATTTGTGGTAAAAAACCATGCAATTAAGGTAATACACTGCAATTTTAAAAAACAACAAAATTAGCTATTGCATGCGACCATAAGTCGGTGGCAATAATCAAGTGCTGCACAACTGTATTATAATGCACTTTCCAACAGGTGAAATAACCTCCAAGGATATTCAGTGTCATTTGAAACAGGGGTCATGCATCTCATCAATGTCAGTCAATAACATATCAATCACTAGGCCTCTCTGCAAGTGGTGATGCTCCAGTGTTCTGAAAGAAGAAATTCATCCTGTACTAAATAAAAATTAGTTACTGTCAAATCATCTTGCAGGATTTCATACAGTCTTCTTGCCATTTACAATACTGGAAGTGGTTAGTTCGACTCATCATGGCTGGGTGTGCGGCCGTCAATGTGGGCCCCCGTTCCACGGAATGGATGGAACTTCATCGCCTGTAACGATCAACTGTACACCACCTAATTAGTGCCGTTTGGTGTACCTCAAGGTAGCGTCTTACGGCCACTGTTGTACATGCTCTACAATACATCACCAAACTGTTCCATGTCGTCGGACGACCACGGTATCTTTCCAACTACATCCAGAGCGTCACCGACTCCAACCGCCGCCATCTTCGGTCATCATCATCCTTGCAGCTGGTGATTCGATGTACACGGCTGTCCACCGTCGGCAATCGAGCATTTCCAGTGGCTGGTAGCCGCCTCTGGAACAGTCTGCCGCCTGACGTTACCTCAGCACCAACGCTGTTTTTCGGAATCGCCTTCAAAACTTTCCTTTTCTCCCAATCATTTCCTAACTAACTGTTTTCCGTTTCTAGTTCTTTACGCCGAGTATTATAGTGGTTTAGCAGTCTTGTACTTAGGCTACTCTAAATAACTCTAATGTAATGTAATGTACCGCGGCATATGTATGCGAATGACAGCTAAATCTAAGTCATTACGCCAGCCAATGACGCCACCGCCGCTGTTGCCCGTATCTCAGCTGCCATCACTGATATCAACGACTGGACGAAAGCTAGTCGACTACGACACAACCCCATATACTGCAGCAGTAAGATCAGCTTCACTAGTATTCAACTGTTCTTCAATCATATGTACACTATTTACTGTGTCGGTTAGGGTTAGTGTTACGGTTAGAGTCAGTTTAGTAGTCAAACTAAACTGACCCTAACGGTAACATTAACCCTAACCGACACAGTAATGCTAATAAGTCCAACTAAACTGGGTGGTACACTTCTGCCGGAGCGCCGGACAATAATAATTAATCAGTGCACAACAACGTATACGCCAATCTACTGTTCTACCTCATAAGATCTTCCAAGACTGTGTTCATGCACGCTGGTAGCTTTCCACTGCGTTCGAAGAATGCAGGAAGATCTCGAGCACTGAACACCAACGACTTACTGGCAACGCATCGTCGGCGCACCATGTCTTTCCAAAAATCCATCTTTCGGTCCCAAGAACGCGGATTAACATAACGATTCTCGCGAAAAGGAGAAAAGAGAACATCCATAACTTCATTGTCCGCCCACTCACTTGGGTAAACATCACACTTATTTGACTGCGTCATCCTTTAAAAACAAAATAAACAATAAAACCAAATTGTTTTGATTTCGAAACCAAACTTCTTTACCCTTAATCATACCTCGTCAAAAAGGTAAGTAAAGAAGTAATTGTCATGTTTAACATTACGTTACACCAAAGATGATATAGCGCTATATCATCTTTGGTTGCACTATACACAGCGTCAGCTGATAATTATGCATAATAATTTTATGATATTTAAACAGAAAAAAATTGAACTAGGGTGGTTGTGGAGGAAGAAAGTGTTACAAAGCACTTATATAGTAAGTCACTTCTTACTCTCATCAGTCGTCGGCAGCAGCTGTGTCGCATTTCATCGTTGTTTATGTTTTTACGTCTGTCTGTATGTTTCCGTGTGCTGCACACTGTGCGTATTCAATAAAATAATAATATCAATCTCAGCCACTCCATTCCATTTGTGCTTTAAAATTTAAAACTGAAATGCATTCAAGCACATTACAATTTATTCCATTCATCTATTCTATAATTCTTTGAGAAAAAACTATTTTTCTGTAATACCATAGAATGGTAAAATGAGTTCTATTGTGCTGATTCAGTGACTGTCATAAGTAACAGCCGATGTTTTCTTATATGCTGTGACAGCAATTTCTGCCTACTTTGTAGGATAGTTATAACTCTCCATGCATCTAGCCTAGGTTGTATTGTTGAAACAAGACAGTTGACTTTTGACTGATTTTCAAACTTCGATCACTGTCCTGCGGTTCGTGCAGTTAATCTTGACAGATTTTTAGCGGACGGCAATTGTACGTGAACTCGCGTTCACGTTCGATATGCTATGGCAGATCCGTCTGTCTGTCTGTCGTCTGACTGTGACGTTGGTGCGCCCTACTCAGGCGGTTGAACTTTTCGGCATTTTTTCACCATACGATAGCCCAGGGACTCTACTTCTCTGG
>Ga0209780_1004120_pt1 | contig 11100 bp, 9 predicted proteins | sample WorMetexBAHAMAS2_FD_187384 | JGI IMG/M metagenome (GOLD analysis project Ga0209780, IMG submission 187384) | Marine gutless worms symbiont microbial communities from Max Planck institute for Marine Microbiology, Germany - Inanidrilus exumae... | ecosystem: Host-associated > Annelida > Digestive...
GGTTAATACTAGTTTCTCAAATTGTGGGAAGATTTGTGTCCCTGCTGCGGTCTGTTCGAGTGATGGAGAGTATGGCTGAATTATGGACAATTCTGTAATATGGTAGTAGGTCTGCCAACCGGATTTGTATGGTAGGCTTGAGGCAGTCCTGGAGGCCTTGTTGTATCATACACACACTAACTGTATAATTGCAGCCACGTTGACAGTGTGACAGCCTGTTTGGAAAAATAATAAAATCGTCATATCTCGGCAAAGGTTTGACCGATTGCCTGTGGATGCTGCATTGTAGACAAGAAAACTATGCCAAATATGTCCGAGGATGCAGAGGCTTCGGAAGCTGACATTCTCTACATGCCAGCCATGGATGATATCTTGAATGGTAGTATCTTTGTTGTATCATCATATATTGCTTTTTACTGGCCCGCCTACACGTAATGTAGGGGGACAGACTAGTAACGGTCGCGGGCGTCTGTCGTCGTCTGTAACACTGCATGGCGGGCCTGCAAGTGGCGGCCAGGCGATGACGTCATGCGGCCTCCAGTCTAATTATAGCTCCACGGCTGGACGGCGGGCCAGTCATGTTACGTCCCATTAGGGCGACACCCTGTGTTATTGTATATTATATTTTTGCTACAGAATGGACATCCGGCTTATTGAAAATCCTGCTTCGGCAGCTTTCCCGTTGACGTTCCTTGCTGTGTCATGGTAATTCTACTTTGGCAGGCTTGCGAATTATATACTTAGTTATCTAAATTAGGTCATCAGTGCCACAGCTTGTTTGATCGCTGGTCTTTGTTGCTTAGGTCATATCACAGACAGCACATTCTGGCCCGTTTTTACTGGTTACTAGGTATGTCAAACAGATTTCGAATATTCCAAGCTTCATTTTTTAACATGGAACTCGACTTGAATTTCACCAACTCGAAACTCGATTCACGTAACTTGAGCCACAGTGATAGCAGGGTCATATGATCTGGTGTGTCCTGGTCAGCGGCCTGTCGGCGGTATCGTTTCATCTTTATTTAACCCCAGTTGCGCCGCTGAGTACTTAATAGACTTCAGTACTTTAAAAACTGCCACGCTGGTCCACACATGCGGGGAGACAACATCAAACACTTTTACGAGAATACTGCACATTACTGAAATCATTATTTCTGATCGTATAAGCAGCATGCAACATGCCAACTGTTGTCAGGACATCGCCGCTGACAAAGGGTTTACTCAGCACCCTAGAACATTAAAGTCAGATCTTTAGTTAGCATTTCATCAAAAACTGAAAGCACATTATTTATGACAGTCCTACCCGGAACGTTATTACTGGCCCGCCTACACACAGTGCAGTCGTCTGTCGGCGTCGTCTGTAACACTCGCATATGCCACTTAATTCACCAGGGGGCAGCTCTCGGCGGGCCAGTAGTGTTACGTCCCGTTAGGGCGACCCTTTCCTTTATAACTGTTCCATGTTATTTGCTGTCGTGGACCTTGCGTTTTTTTGTATGCCACTGTAAATACTTCGTAATTTAACATTACCGGTACGTGACTGTCACGACATCGCTTAGATGGTTGTTGAATGTGGCTAGACGTTGCTGAGATGGACAGGCAGAAGACCCTGGTAGTGCAGCCAGTGAAGCTGGAGGATCTGCCAGTCATTAAGACGTTGATAGAGAGCGCAGTGTGCAAGAATGTTTGCTTGGCATTTGTTCGTGATAAAGATGACGCTCTTAACGGGTTAGTGTTACTTGCTGATGCTGAAACTACAATCATGTACCCGGTCTAACACTACACAACTTTTCCCCCAATGAAACAATTGCTTTTCCCCGTGATGCGGGCTGTAGTCAAAATTTTTTGTCCACTTGTTAATGCTAGTTCCTTATGTGCGTAAATTATGGGAGGATTTGTGTCCCTAGCACGGTATGTCAGTCTGGGAGATTGGAGAGTATGGTTGGAGTATGTTCTTGGCTGTGACCTTTGCATCCATCCAACCAAGGTGGCAACCAAGAACGTATTCCTTTAATTACTCTTCGTGCTTTATAACAATTTTGCAATCATGATCCAAGTCAAACTTAAACATAAGTTCTTGGCTGTATTCATATGCTTGTCTGTTATGTCTGGCCATTTTTGCATATATTTATTCTGCAATCAGACTTGTTATTTTTACTTTAAATCTTGGCTCACCTTGTACAGGCCCCGGGCGGCAATACACTGTGATTTGTTTGTTGATTTTGGTACTATATAAATTGTTTGTTTGTTTACTTAACCTTTCTGTCTTCTTTTCTTAATTTTTTTCTTATACCTTTATTCCTTACTTAGTCTTATTTACTTCCTTACTCGTTTTACTTCCTGATTTATCTATTTCTACCAGAATAGGCCCGTTCTGTTTCCAGGTCGGAGGAGGTCGTAGGAGGCGACCAAACCTGGCTTTACTTTTTGGGTTTATTTTATGTTGTATATTTTGATACGGATGCATGTTTGATTTAGTTTTTCAGTACTAAGCCAAGAGATCGGTTGTGAAGAACGTCTCCAAAATGACCTATTTTGTGTCGGGTGGGACATAACATCCTAATCCATCAGTTAAATCGTGGCCACGTTTTCAGTGACTATGTCGTCCTTAACCAGGGATACATTATTTGAATGAATAAGTGCTAATTCTGTGTCTGTGTTTTGCCAGTTGTTGCTGAAACACTGTTTAGGTGAGGTAGAAATATAACCCAGCAATGATTTCCCTACTTTCTGGGTTACGTTTCTGTCAAAAATAATTTACAACCGAACAGTACTATTGAGACAACGGGTTTGTAACTGCGTGTACATGTATTTGTAGAGATGTACAAATTAATGGTTTAATTCACTGATTTATGAATTTGCAGCATGCTTACTCTCTTCTATGCCAGTTTTGCCGATGCAGAGGCAGCGAAAGTGGAGTTTACAGGCATTTTTCCACATTATTGCATAGAAAATCCGCCACCTTCCAAGTCGGCAAGTGAGTGTCATTATATGTGTTCGTGTTAAGTCTGGTGTGTTGCCATGCAATGCTAATGTTTGCTGCTGTCTTTCAATATGTGGACAGGACTCCGCGTAAGAGTCAATTAGAATGACAGAGGACAGAGTTAAATGGAGAAAGTACGTCCATGGTGTGGCCAACCCTCGGATTGAGGACGGCTAAAGAACAGAAGTTACCCTTGTGTCTTATGTCGGCAAGCAATATAATTTTATACTGGACGTCGAGCATTGATGCTATGCTACTGGAAAGATGATTATAGTTCTGTCATTGCACTGGCCTTGGGACTGCAGTAACAAACCACCTATGGGTTCAAAGCCTAGAATAGATAAATGAGCAGCATGCCTATGCCCTTGTTGGAGTTTGTTATTTCGCAATTGCTTTTGCATGTTTTCAGACACAGTGATGGAAAACTGGAAAAAGGAACTTACAGACGCCAGACAGTGTATGTTGATATTTTTTTTTCTTATTCTTTATTTGCTGATTTCGATTACCGTGGTTTTAAATCACATATTTACCTCTCTGTTTGATTTTGTGCTATTTGATGTGGTTCTGATATGTACACCATGCTTCAGGTATAGGTTTTACAAGGTAGTGTAGACACATTAGTTAGGTGGGGTGGACAACTAAGCTGTCATGCGATGTCAAATTATGTGAGGAATTTTGGTGTCAAAAATTATTAAAATCGGACAACTATTCCTGAACTTATAGCCAATAATATGAGTGGATGTTTTTTTTGAAACATGGTGTATACTTCAAAATCTTCTGTGTGTGTTACCTACTGGCTGGCAAGAATGTCCCCAAAATAACCTATTCTGTGTTATGTAAGACTTTAACTGAATCATCCATACGTCGACAAAAAGTTTCTTCGATTTCAATGACATTTGGTATGTAGGTAGAGGTCGACGAGTGATGCAGTATGACCCGATCCAAAGTCAAGGTCAAGGTCACGAGCCCTTGACAGTTGGAAAATCGGCCATTTTCAAAGACTATCTCCTCCCCCATTTATAACGGGGACTGGCAAATGACCATGGATTCTTAAATTAGGATACAATATCTAAAGCTCATCGGGGCCGGATTTTTGTCCGAGATTTTGTGTCACGTGACTTTCAAGTTGGCAGTAAGTAGGAGTCGACCGTTAGTCCCGTATGGGGGCTAATTTATTAAACTTGACGCCAAATTTGAATCCGGGCAGTATGCGGCTGAATGGCTTGTTCGTGTCTTGTAGGCCGTTTATTGACCAATACTGTGCTGATCGTCAAAAATCTCAACCCAGCAATGATTACCATAGAGCGACTGCGCGAATTATTCCCGGATGCGGCCAACGTAGTCATCGGCAGCGAGTCGGCTAGCTACATTGGCAAGTTGAAAGGGTAAACGACACTTTGAAGCCAGACTTTGACAGACGCTCGTCACTCAGTTCATACAATGCAGTCACAGTTAGCCATTTTAGCGTGAACCGCTAGTACCATTTTACAGACTTGTCACGAGAAGATGAAAGTAATCTTATACTCGGTCTGAGTATCTAGTTTGGGAACAGCCGATAGTTGTTGTTAGTTGTTATTCATTAACCTTGTTGCGTGGTTGCTCAGTGGTAGGGCGTTGGACTTGCGATTTACAGGTCGCGGGTTCAATTCCCGGCCGATTGGCTTTCATGTAACATAGGTCAACTCAGCCATGCATCCCACCGCGGTCACTAAATCAAGTACCTGCTTCGGCTGGGGGTAAAGGCAGGATTCTCACCTCTGTCGGGTGGCAGGTAACACTGTGTGATCCCATATGGCATGTGAGTTTCCCGTAGCGGTGAAGAGCTAAGTTGATGCATAACTGCTATACACTGTTTACTTTACTTTTTACTGTACTTTTACATATTTGCCATTTATCACTAAATGTTCACATCATGGATGATTCGTGATTAGCTGATCTTTGCCGGAACTGATATTACATCATTACATACATGTTGCAAAAAGCCAAAGGTTTTATTATACTTGAATTGACCATATGCTTTCTGAGCATATTCCAGTCAGCCCACAATTAGTGTTAGTTTGTAAACATATTGGCAGCGATGCCATTACTTTGTACTAGGCACTTCATTACCTTCCCACATAATGTTGTCACTGCATGTCTTATGCCGGGGAAACCCAACCAGGGGGAATCCCCCAGGAGGGAATTTCTGGGGATTGGAACCCCCGGTAGGCAGAATCGAAGTATTTCACTTATCGTCTATCTGGGCTGAACCATCAGCGCTGCACTGTAATGCATTAGAGAGACAAACTGTATGGCACACTTTAATACAATATTTAACCACAGATTGCCCCATGCTTTTACCTCCCCACCGAAGGTGATGGGAGGTTGTTTTAGCCCGCATTGGTATGTAGGTAAATATATATAGGTATATATGTTTGTGAACAACTTCCTGGTGCCAATTCAAGTCCGATTGTCTCCAAACATTATCATTTATACCCTTGGCCACAGGGGATGAGGTGATTAAATTCTGGAAGATCAAGGTCAATGGGGAGATATGAGCTCTACTGAACGCTCTTCTAGTTTGGAGTACAATTTTCTGAGTCATACAATCTTGGATTGTGTTAAAATATGCACTTAAATATCTACTGGAAACTCCTGGAAATCTACTGGAATTTTGTTTTCATGATTTGTTAGACACCCTGTTAATAAAAGAGTAATCATAGGATGTGTGTTGTGTATTGGAACTTTCAGCATGGTGCATGCGTATGTCATCTATGAAAGTGAGCAAGCTGCCACTGCTGCCTATGTGAAATCGCTGGCAACTCCAGTTTATCTCGATGACCAGCAGTTGATAGTTCAGCAGTACAAAGAGCTGCCAGAAAACCTGGTGCCAGGTAGATGAACGACAATTACCTTTGCCAGGTGTTCTTTCAAACCACCTTTATGTAGTATGTATGTATGTATGTATTTAATTTTGCCAAATGCAGACAACAGATAAAGCCACAACAGAACAGCGTACACAGTGGCAGGACAGCAAGGCCCAGCATGCACTAACAACTGCCCTTGATAAAAACACAAACATCACAAGCATTTTCAGAACAGTACCTAGTGCATTACAATCAATCCATAATTAGAAATTTGCTAAAGTCAACGTTAAAAAGAGAATGGCTAAAACTGTTAAGCGTACTAAAATTTACACATTCTGCCGGTAGACTATTCCATAGAGACTATAGACCATAGAGACTATTCCAGTAGGACTCAGACCAGATGTTGTACACTCAACATTTTTTTGCTTTTAGTTTCAGTCTCGTTATTTTTTTCATTACGGTTCAGTATAGTAGACTGCCTATTAGTCTTTCGCGACGTGTTAAAGTGTGTCGTATCATATCGCACATTAATGTTTCAGGCTCAAGGAATGAATCCGGTAGCTCGGAGATCTCTGAAATGCTTTTACTAGTAGTTGATTGTACTGTTGGTTGTTTCAATGTCGATCTAATCTGGTCATTGTTTGTATACGGAGGTCACTGAACGGATCTCAGCCAAACTTGTACGCATATTGACTTATGACTGCTATTTGGAAAAATTTGGTCCGAACTCCCCTGGGTATTTACATCCACGGGCTGGGGGAAAAACCCGCTATTTTGGGACCGACTTTGAACTTTGACTGAACATATCTCTGCAACGGAACATGGTATCAACAATCGGAAAGAAACTTGTTAATCTACGGGGACTCCCCTATATGCCCCGAAATTGGGTGAACTTAGGTCCACAAATGGCTGAGAATGGTTGGCGAGTTTTTGCCCATCCCCTAAATTTTCGCATTGGGAGACACTGCCAGCCTTACCGCATGGACGTTATATAACAGACAGCAGGCAAACTTTGGCACGTGTTATGTAGTGGCACGAGCTTACAGTCTAGAAAAAACAGAATGCTGGGCGGGCTCACGCTGGGCTTTGCCATGCATCTAGTTGGTTATTTTGTCCAACGGCAACTTCAGGGAGTCGGTTTCTACCTCCGTTTGTCTCTGCGCGTGTCTGTAAAATATATCTGCATTTGCCAGTTAGATGGGACATTCAGTCTGAAACGTGTTCTAAGACTTCGTTCTTTCTTAAACCAAAGCCTAATGGATTGGTCTCAGCAAAAGACAGAGTGACCCATTGCCGGAGCTCTGACTAATAACGTGCCAGTTGACAGTAACAATATAAATGTATGTATTTCTGCAGTCTGTTCTGGTCGTTTTTAATCTGTATTTCTATTGTTTTTTTATTGTAGGTGTTTAGCTTTTCTATGGTCAAGTCATGTTGGATAACTTTTTTTATTGTGTATTTCATGTACGATTCTTAAAATAATATTAATATTAATTATGCGAATTGGCAGGTTATTTGAAGCTGAGTACTCGGCAGCTGGTTCTGTTTCAGCTGAACCGCGCTAATGAGTTTATTATGAAAGCGGAGAAAGATCCGACATTTGAGTTGCGTGATCGATGGCCTAAGGTCGGCGGATCTTGCTCTTTAAAGTGTCGAATTTTGTGTCGTGTACTGGCATAACTATTTTTACGATAGTGCCAGTTTGATACAATACAATACAATACAATAACACAGAGCCTATGTTGCCACTTACGGTTGACCGGTGGCCCAAAAGTAAAGTAAAGTAAATAAAATATAGTATATGTTGATTTGTATAGCGCATTTTTACGCAAAGCACCTCTGATGCGCTCAGACATGGATCACACAGTTTTACCTGCAAATTACACCATGCCTGCCTTTACTCCCCAGCCGCAGAGCATCAACGCCCTTTGGCTGGTACTCATTTTACCGTCCCACGGAGGGTAGAAGGCTGATCACAGTTTGAGTGAGCGCTAATTGTATGCCGCAAAAATAAAAAAGTTTTAAGTTGGTGCCTAAAAAACACGAGTGTCTGTGATGGCTTTGAGTTTGAGTCGAGTTGGTTGGCTAGTTGCATAGCCACTAGTGGTATTAACTATAGATGAATGGAAGTCGACTTAGGTGATAAATTCTTCTCTGTTTAACGATGCCCAGTCTGGCAGTCAGGATTCGATCTAATAAACTGCTTCCGGATCAACCAAGGTCGCTGTGCATCCAGTCACAAAAATGGGGAAGTTGCAGCAACTGACAATTGAACATGTGGCAAATGACATGTTATGTCATTTGCCACATGTTCAACTTAAAAAAACATATGTTGAACACCGCATGTCCAAAACTTTGTTAAATTTTTTTACATGCCACATGTGGCCATGGCTGGGTCTTCTTTCCATTTTTGTGGACGACATTACGAGACATTCGGGTGAGGTGGGTAATACTTGCATTTGTTGACAAACAAGGTGTCGCCCTTACGGGACGTAACACTACTGGCCCGCCGTCGCGTGCTGCTCCCTGGTGAGTTACGTTGTGCCGCTGTGGAGTGTGACAGACGTCAGCGACCGTTACTAGTCTCTGGTCCTTCTACATTATGTGTAGGCGGGCCAGTAATAACTTGCTATATGCGTAGGCGGCTGGGAGCAAAGTCTTCTGACTTATTTCCTTGTGCTGATGCTGTTTTGTTCAGCGGTTTAAACGTGCAACTGAGTTGATTGAAAAGGACGACGTGGCACGCGACTTGCTTGGACTTCCAAAGCCGACCTTGGCAGAACTGGAGGGTCTGAAGAGGCTGTCGGCGAACAAGCGCGCTGAAGTACTTACCGCTTTGGGACTGGCCCACAGTGCTCCAGGCCCCGACGTGAAACCGGAAGACCGGTAAGTTTATAATGCGCCTTGATAAAGGTAAAGGTCGGATTCTTCTATAGCGCTACGTACTCTGCCATGCCACGACCAGCCGCGCTGTACAATCGTAGAAAATGGAAGTTGATTGGCAAGAGCCAATGGTGAGGGAGCGCAATGCTGCAGCTACAACGCACACCACCGCCCCAATCAACCACACCAGGCCTTCACCCCGTAAGCATTCACCAGATGGCGCCGCCTGTGCGAGGAAGCAAACATCCGGTTACGGCTTACTGCTCAGTTTATCGACCTCAAAGGGATGAAAGGCTGAGTCGACCTGATGGCAACGTAAAGTGCCAGGGGCATATTCTTGGGATCCGATGGTATGTCCGTATCCATAAAACCAAGATAGCTGAGCATACCGGGCTACCGCCGCTCAAGCACGTAATTATCCGAAGGCGATAGAGCCTGTTTGGTGACGTAGCCAGGCTTGGGAAGGACACCCCAGCACATCAAGCTCTTCAGCACCAGATCGACATCTTTTTGGATGTCTTTTTGATCGAACTTGTAAACGTCCCCAGATCGCCCAAGAAGCAAGTGGCTGAATCAGATTCGCTCTGACAACAGCCTCCCTCCCACCTGCTGATCTATGGAGATAAAGTACAAAGTAAAGTAAACAGTGTATAGCAGTTTAGCATCAACTTAGCTCTTCACCGCTACGGGAAACTCACATGCCATATCGGATGACACAGTGTTACCTGCCACCCAACAGAGGTGAGAATCCCGCCTTTACCCCCAGCCGAAGCAGATACTCGATTTAGCGACCCTGGAGGGATGCAAGGCTGAGTTGACCTGTGTTACGTGAAAGCGGACCGGCTGGGAATTGAACCCGCGACCTGTAAATCGCAAGTCCAATGCGCTACCACTGAGCCACCACGCAACACAGATGTGCTATCTGTCGAGGTCATTCTGGGCTGATGCAACGGTCCAAGCCGACAACGTGATGACGACGACAGTGTCGACATGTTGATGGAGATTTAAATACACGCATGCATCAGTTTAATCCCCATTTATCCAGGCAGGTGAGCCTTGGGTAATATTGGCAATATTCTAATGACCTAGAGGGATGCAGTCTCTTTTGCCCATATTGCCGTTCATGAGATTTCTGTAACCTTACATATTTTTAATGAAACAGTCCGTCACGCCGCTCTGCAGCGGGATGAATTGTGCCGCCCGTCCGCCCCCGTAAGTCACGCCCCTGGCGATTTTGGCTTGCCCGCGCCTCCTACCTCCGCCTGCAGCCGGTCTGTGCCCGTCGTCTGTCCGTGCATGCCGCCTGCACCCGGCCATTTCCTGTCCGACTGCCCACGTAAGCCATGCTGCTGACCAAATTCACAATCCGATTATTATGTATAGAATATTATTTAACTGCAGTTTTCTTAAGTTAAAAATGTTTTGTAGTATTTAGTATTTTTCAGCTTAAGACAACCATCTTATGTCCTCTATACAGGTCGACCTACATTAGCTTTAGTGTTGACTGATACACGATATATTTTTTGTGATACGTGAACCAGTTTATGCTATACGCTTCTTTTTTATCTTTGCAGGTCTAAAATACCGAAGTTATTTGAACTGAACCGACCGTCTATTTCCTCTTGTAATGGAAATGCCCACAGCCATGGAATTCCATCCCTGACGGATTTGCGTTTTCCCAGATTTTCCAGACCACGTGGCATGGTTCCACCAGATCTGGCATATATGCGATCTTTCCGGTAAGTCATGGCTACTGAATAGATCTTTTGTATTTCGCTCCCGGTAGGTATGTGAAGTATTGTGATCTGTGTGTCTGTTTGTCTGTCTGGTTGCATATCTGAAAAACCAAACGTCCAGATTTTAATTTTCTTTACATGCTAGCTTTGTCCATGGCTCGGTCGGACGACAATGCAATGTGTCATGTACTTCGCTTTGTGGATGACGTCATGTTTTGACATAGTGGAGCCAATGGGGCAAAATCAAACACGACACTGTTTCGTCCAGTTCTCCAGGTGGCGGCACCGGGGGCGAAGTCTGCCGTCTCCGAATGCATTTTTTTACCTGGTTGAGTTTTCATCTTCAGTAATTTGATGTTATGGCTGATGTGAACGGCATCCAGTCTGTTAAAAAAACCAACGTTCTCTTCAACATTGACTAACTTTACGTGTAGTTTATCGCTTGTTTACTTATAGTCGAGTGAGATTTCTAGCAGTCTGCTCCGTTAGGGTTATTGCTTGACTGAACTGAACTGAACTTTCGTGATTCTAATTGGACGCTGTCATCGGCATGGAGGAATGAATGGCAGCAAGGTTGCGGCATAGCATGATGGGTTACTTTGAAGCAAGTAAAGTAAGTTAACAGTGCATAGCAGTTTAGCATCAACTTAGC
>Ga0209780_1004121_pt1 | contig 11099 bp, 11 predicted proteins | sample WorMetexBAHAMAS2_FD_187384 | JGI IMG/M metagenome (GOLD analysis project Ga0209780, IMG submission 187384) | Marine gutless worms symbiont microbial communities from Max Planck institute for Marine Microbiology, Germany - Inanidrilus exumae... | ecosystem: Host-associated > Annelida > Digestive...
GAATTTGATCGCAGTAACGCCATGCAGTGCTTCATGTGTGTGCAGTGCATGGTTATTGACAACTTTCGAGTCAGTGCAATTTATTTAGGTCAACTCCTGTCGAAAAATTTGTTTTGCTTAGCACGAAACTGGCTTTGCAAAGCAAACATTTTAGTGCCCAAAATGCTCTAAAACTCACCTACAGGCATCTCGGATTTCAAAAATTTTCCCGGGGTGAGACCCCCGGACCTCCTTTAAAAAGGAAAGAGGAGGGGAAGGGAAGAGAAGGGAAAGAGGAGGTGACCGGACAGGGAATAGCCCCTATCAGATTGTTAGCCCAGGGCCCCCGAACGTGTAAATCCGGCCCTGGCCATCTTAGTAAAACACCGAATTGTGACAGACGGACGGACAAACGCACGGACAGACAGACACGATATGACGGCTCACATAGCGTCGCGCGGGTAAAATGTGTCTATCTTCTGCTGTTTATAAGATGCAGCGAGTTATTTTCTGAAAGTCTGAAACTTTTCTTAACCCACTTGCATTTGGCGCCCAATTGGGATGATCCATTGGAATGTCATCAAGACCTTTGTCAACCGAATACTAGTTCGTATGTACACGTAGCTCACCGATTTTGGTACCAATCGAAAGCGCATATACGACGTCCTATTAATGATTAATACTAACTTATCTTCTATCGCGCACCGTTTCTAAGATATGGCGTCCGAAAGCTCCAAAATCGCTGCATTTGGCTACCCCTCTTGTGTTTAAACCCTTCGACGGAGGGGTTCCCCTGGGACGATCTACGTAAAATTTTCCGTGGATGTCATCGGATGGCGAAGGTACCACATGGCAAAGAAGCATTGCCAGATGGCGAAGAAACATTGCCAAAAATTTTAACCGGCTGAGTAGGGCGCACAAACGTTAGAGACGACAGACAGACAGACAGACGACAGGCGACAGACAGAACGGCGATAGCATATAGCGAACGTGAACATGAGTTTATGTTCGCTAAAAACGGGGTAGTTTGGGGGTAATTAGGGGGTCACTCAGGGTCACCGGAAATAGCGCCATTCGATAGAGCGCTTACGAGTTCCTATTGGCCTTCCAAAGTAAATATGTTTTGCACCGTTTCTGAGATATAGCAGACATTGGTCGAAAATGCCCGATTTTAACCTACCCCAAGTCCCCAACTGAATTTGCCGCTCCCGGTGGGTGTGACCACATTGGCATTTCGCCTGGCTTTTTGGCATAAAAACTATAGTTTCTGGGCTATGTCAAAGTTATAGAAAGCCAATGTAGGACGTTTTTGAAAAAATAGCGTAAAAAAGGTTGGCAGAAGAATTTTATTGTCAAATATGATATAAGGTGTATTGCATCTAGCGCTACCAAAAAGTCACCAAGACAATCCCAAAGCAAGACAACTCAATAACGAAAAGGCGCATTCCACCTGCTCGTTGTGTTTACATTTTCTTCAGCGGTTGATTAAACAAGCAAAGGAAAAATGGAGAAGAAAGTGGTTTCTGCTATACAGCAGTTGCTGCAACTGCTGCTGTTAATGGCTGTCGTTATTCCCATGGCGTCAGCGGAAGACTCAGTTCTGATCGTATCATTCAGAAAGTCGAAGACAACTCAGAACGGGCCCATAAAATGTGCGTTGGACCCTGCAAACGAGACCATTTTGTCGTCTTCACTACAAGACTGTTCGCTCAACTGTACACGTGATGCCACCTGCGCTAGCTTCAATATCAAGGATTCGAATACTTGCGACTTGTACAACTACGAAGTGAAAGTCGTCGCACCAGTTGCTTCATGCGTCAACTACCAGGTACAAGGTTGCTCATCAGTCATCAAATAATCTTCTTGTTTCTATATCACATATGGGATGGCACACCGCGAACATTTTACTTTAAAGACTGCATACTGAAACCCCACCTTGCCTCTCTTGTTTTCTTATTACTTGTCGTCCTTCCCGTCTTCTTATGTCATCTTCCTCCTCTAACCTCTTACAGGTTCGTCGCACTAATGTTATTTTCGGTTCTCGCTCTTTCCGTGCAGCTGCCCCAACTACTTCCTTCCTGAGTAAATCCGTTTTTCCATTACATTCAACTCTTTTCGGTGCCACCTTAAAACACCGTTTCCAAACAGCTTTTAATATCCCAGGTTATTCCTAGCGGCAAACTCCAGCGCCTCCGATTCATTTTTATGTGATTAATAACTTACATTTTTGTACCTGCTTATTTACAGTTAAAGGTATAAGTGTAAAAAACTGCAGTTTATACACACTGTCAACGGCGACGAATCGAAAACCGCTATAATCATAGAAAGGCAATGTTAACCACATAAACATAGCCTGAATGTCAATGTTAGTGTAGTTAACATTGTTTTTTTATGTTTTTTTGCAGTGTTTGATCCGTCGCTGTTAACAATGTGTATAAACTGCAGTTTTTACATTTATATTTGCTGTTTTATTACTAGTTTTGAGTAGGCTATTAATAACGTACTACATTTTCGATTTTTCAAGATCGTGGAGGTCCGCCATCTTGGATTTTTAAAAGTTTAAAAGTCTAACTGTGGGACGCATCAGAAGTGTCGAATTGCGTCACCATGCCAAATTTCGTGGCGATCGGTCAAACCGTTGCCGAGATATCTCGATTTTACATTTTTGTAGATGGGGCTGCCGCCATCTTGGATTGTTGAAATTTCAAATTTTTAAGGATCGGAACGGTCCAGAAAGACGAACTTCGTCACTGCGGCAAATTTTGTCGAAATCGCTTAAACCATGGCGGAGATATGTCGATTTTTGGATTTTTCAAGATGGCGGCCGCCGCCATCTTGGATTTGTAATACGTGTCTCGAGACCACCCACAAAGGGCATTTGCTGGTGTTTATCACTGTACAAAACTTGGTTGGAATCGATGAAGTAGTGTTGATAATATGCGTGTTTTTCGATTTCACGAGTTTGGCTTGAAAAAGCCTATTCACGCCTCAAAATCGGGTGTTTTGGGATTTTTTGCCCCCTAATTGGGGGCAAAAAATGTGAAAAATGTGAAAAATCTTAAAGTGCACATCCTTGCACGAGTCCGCGTCGTTTGAGCCATCATGCGTGAAAATCCATCGACGGGTCTGACCTGTAGATGAGTTCCCAATAAAGGGCATAAATAAAAATAAGTTTGGTTATATTTCACCCATGTGCCCAGAAGCCCCCCGTCTACGAATATGCACCTAATTTGGCACCGCTGTAGGGGTCGCTGACATAATCACCTGTGACAGATTTTTTGGTTGAGGGGTGTCGATTCTGTAGGGGGTCGATTGGGTCGAATATTGCTATTTCTCATTGACAAAGCCAGTCGCCGTTAATACAGGGCTTGCGCTCCCTCGCAGCCTGTGATGATGAGAAATTTAATACAACGTTGGCTATCATCAGATAAGCCAAACTGTCCATGTTATGAGACTCCGTACTCAGACCCCCTTTTCAGGGGCTTTGCTTCATAACCCTCAACAACTATCTGCCTCTGGACTCCGCTGGGGGATTGGCCGTTTGACTCCTTAATCCGTCCTTCCTTTTCAAAATCCATGATCCGCCGCGGGTTTACGGAGGTACTTTCATGGTGCTATTGAACGAAGCTCTTTGGTGATGCCTAATGCCGCAGAAACACGATTAAACGAAACTAAACGGGGGTAGTTTGTCTTGGCTATGCTAAAGATATTCCTCTTCAGCAAGGCTTTTTCTCTTTTTTCTGCTTATTAATACGCTGCCTGATCCCAGTCGCCAAACTTGGTCAGTCATACCTTTGGCCACAAGGGACGAGGTAATTCGATTTTGGAAGGTCAAGGTCAAAGGCCAAGAACGGTGGGGAGGTATGCGCCTTACTGAGCGCTTCTAGTTATTATTGTTATTATTATTGGTGCATTTACAAAGCTTATGTAAATTTTGTTGCGGTATAATTTCAGAAAATTTCGGGTGACAATACGATTGACTGCCTTCAGTTCGGTAAGTCACAATGTCACGTGCTGCCACTGGTCACTGCCGAGCTTACACATAAATTTCTATTATGTGTTAAGTCCGATATGTAATGTTCTAGGACTATTGCGTACATTTGTATAAGTCGTACAGCAATGACCATGTTAAACGTAGAAACAAGAGTATGTCAGAATATGGCATGCGAAAACATTATGGTTCAAAAAACGCCCCTTATTCATATGACGGTAGCTTCTACAAATGTTGACCGATTTCTATAATATTCGGCACATGATGTAATGAGTTGATGTACAACATAACAGTTGTTGATTTTCCCACCTCACCGACTTATTGCTGCTACACTGCTTACTTTGGGAAACATTAATTATTGTTGCCAAGACAATGCGCCAGCATACCTTACAAGTCAGACGATCATGTCCTTCAGCGTGAAACTCCGAATTCCTTCCTTCCGACGTCTGGCTTCAAAATAGTCCTGATCTTGGTCCTGTTGACTGCTGAATATGGGGCGTGAATGCGTGACGCAAAATCATGTATATCAGACACTATAGTCAGAGACGTGACCGATCTGAGACAGCACTTGATCATGGCATAGCTTGTCGCAGAGCATTGTGGACGATGCTGTTGACGACTGGAGGAAGAGACTTCAAACACTGTGTGAATTAAAAAGGACGACATTTTGAACACTTGCTGCAGTAAATGAACTTGAACTCGGACTGGTTGTGCAGATAAACTGGATGTTGTTTTAGACTGTGCAACTGCAATTTGTAACTTTGGTTGATAAGTTATGATTTTATCCACTTGACTTGTTTCCCACGGTAGTGTATCAGCAATACGCAGGCAATGTGGGTAAATCAATAACTATTATGTTGCAAATTAACTCAGTACATTGTTTTCCAAACACTATAGAAATTGGTCAACATTTGTATAAACTACAGTCATAAGAATAGGAGGGGCGTTTGTTTGAACCACGGCGTACATATAGCAAAATAAAGTTCAGACTACCAAAAGTGTTTATATCAATAATTTTGAGTCTCATTTCGAGATACTCATTAGTGCTGTACTATGGTGCAAGATGTTCTTAACCATGGGAAGCACGTAACTCAAGAGAGCATAGTCTGTTCGTGTGTCCATGTAGGCTAAGTCAAACGCTTTATAAGTTAGAGTACAAATAATGTCTCCAGAGGACATTTAACTACGACTTTATTTCTTATACTTACCGCTGAGTCTTAGATGATGAAAAATGTTGAAAGTTGATCAGCATTTGGCGATGTTACTGGCAAAAGTAGGCCTATAGTATAGCTGATGGTCCGTTTTTGTGCCATCTTGTATTGTAAAAGCTGGCGTCTATAAGTCGGCTGTTTGGATTAAGCTTAACTTCTTATATAAAGAAACTGTATTAAGAGTAATATGGGTATTTACTGTTAAGGATACAATACAATTCAATATCATAAAATGACCAAAGAATACATCATTATAAAAAACATTAAAAATACCTAAACAAGAACTTACGTCAGTGGGACTGACATATATCCACACATGCCGACCTACGTCCACTCACCGCGTGCGTGGAACGCGCGCTCAATGGACTATAAATAAAACATCGCTCTGACTTCAGTTAGCCTAGGCCTGCATAGGCTAGGCTCCCTCTAGTTCTATTTATAATTAAGTGCGCGCGCTGGCCGATTCGCCGGCCGATTTTGAGCTCTAGTTCCCCTAAATGGGAGATTCCCTGCCTTGTTCGCCGATGAATTGCCGTGCAAAATTTAACGCCGCTAGCTTTATCCTCAGCCGATAAATCCGTAAACGTACAGACACACAAACTAACAAAATTACAAACAGTAATCGATATATCCACACCTTGCATGAGCATGTGTAGATAAAAAACAACTTACAATATAAGACTGCTTGTGTAAATAATAAACTTGTATCTAATTATGCAACTCAAAATCATGTCCTAGGCCGGAGCCGAAGTAAATGGTCTCTGTTTGGTTGCAGTAATGAAAACTAGCAATGTGTGGTTTTTAAATGACTTGGCTGGTGTGTAATGTTGTTTTCATAAAGGTAATGATGCCACATCCATTCCGAGTAAATGCTGTGCAATGCCGTACACTTTAAACGGTGGACTGTACTACAACTGTACCGTCAACGCGGCTGTCAACAGTGACTTTGGATGTTACCACTCCAACGGACAGTGGGTTAAATGCCAACAACCGGACGGTATGTTTAGTTCGCCCCCCACTAGGGGTGCGAAGTATTGCAATCAGAGTGTCTGTATGTTTGTCTGTTTGTTTGTCTGTTTGTCTGTCCGCTGGGTCGACTATAAATGCGGGAGTGAAAAATGCGATATGGGCAAAATTGTAAGGGTGGAAAATGCAGGAGTGGAAAAAGCAACAGTTTAGATAGCAGGGCTGGAAAATGCCGGAGTAAGTCGTATGGAACACCAACCCGAGATTATATTGAGAGAGCGTTAAGTTACTTCGTTAGACTTGTCCTTATTTTTCTGCTAAAAGTGTTTGTTGTTGATTGCTTTAAAAATAGTAGCGGCCTTTGTTTTTGCATATTTGTGCATGCATTGTTAGCTACGACATTCGTGTTTGTAATTATCTGATAATTTCCCATACAAGCTTAATTGCTATTCAAACAAAGACATATTTGTAACAAAAGAAAAACATAGACGTGCAAAAATAAATACACGTGCGACATAATGCCAGAAAGTTCACTATACGCAGTTATTTTACGTAATGAATTAATATGCGACTTATATGAAATGCATCACCCACAGGTCCGTTACAGGAGACGTACTATATTATTGCAAAAAAAAACTATATGGCAACTCGTAATGAAGTCCAGTTCGTACAAATGCAGCACTACGTTGTTATTACCTTCACGAATAGCAACGGTGACGTCGCGGTTGTGGCCACGGCCTGAGCTCTTTTAGACGCACTATAGCTCTCGTAATACAGCAACATCGTCCGCATTATTTGTTTCTTAAACAAACCTTAATGTTGGCAGTACTATGCTGTATTTGTATCATTTCATCGTTCTGTTGATTCATAAATCGTTATCTGTCAGTATACGTTTTCTAATGTTAACCAACGGCCGAATTAATAGCGTCTACACAGCGGTAGGTATACATCTCCAGATGACAGCAGTCTTATGATCTCGAGTCCAAGGTCTCGGGTCTCGAGAACAACGAGTCCAGTTTCTAAAGGTCTCAATGGCATACCTTCAACGCTAGGACCGCCAAATGTGTGGCCTTCCCCGGTCACACTATTTAGTGTGTGGACTGGGCTTTAGTAAGAACGGCGTTATTAACAGAAAGTGCTCTTCGTAGTGTCCTGGAAAGTGCTGTGATAACTCCGAAAGTTACAGATGTTTCCGGTTTCCGCTAGAGATTCATATGGTCTCGCTTCCAAACCTATACTTTTTCTATCGACACGTTTTTAAGCTTGCTGAAATCTGATTCCGGAAAAACTTTTTCAGCCTCTAGACCTTTTACTAATTAACTTTATGCTCGCGTTAACTATGAACACTTTCAGCTCCACGTTCGTCCTCGTATTACTTGTTAGATTTTCTGGCTACATACGAGGCGACGTCCACTACTGCTCTGAGCGACAACCCGACTGTCGCCGTGCCGCTGCTGACCATCAACAGTTGGATCCTGATGCAGAAAAAGGTACCCAAAGACGAAGGTTCGGTGACGTTCTACCAGAACTGGGCGGCCTATCGTGACGGGTTTGGATCGGCCATGGTCAACGACAACTTCTGGCTGGGACTGGAAAAGGTCTACCGCTTAGGGCAACTCGGCAATCTGAGACTCAGAATTGAGGTAAAGTTCGGTTTCTGCCAGTCGTTAGCTTTGTCAGAAAGCGTGTGTATGAACTAGTGCGATGTTTTTTTGGCTGACTGATTAGGCCTACTAGCTGGCCTGCCTAATGGGCCAGTATAGTTTTGCTCGCTGGCTACTGCCGTCGTCTGTCGTCGTCTGTAACGCTGCGGCGAGCGGGCAGGCTGCCGGGCGCGTGGGCCGGGCCATGAGCGGTCGGGTAGCCGACACTGCGCGGCGGGCCAGTACAGTTACGTCCTGTTAGGGCGACACCTTGTTTGCTTAAGGTTTTGCCAGTGATGCTAAATGAGACCAAAGTGTCGAGACCGAGAACGAGAAAATTTAGCCTCGAGACTGAGGCCGATGCTAAACGTTTGGCCTCAAGACCAAGGCCAAAATTATGGCCCTGAGGCCGAGGCAAGAACGTCGAGGCTGAGGCCGATGTTACCAGGCAGAGGCGGAGGCCAAAATTTTGGCATCGAGCCACGATCGAAGTCTGGTCTCGAGTTTTAACAAACAAACAGACAAACAGACAGACAAACAGACAGACAAACATACATGTTTATTTGAGAGTGCGCCTGTAACTTGCAGCTTAACAATGTGCTGGAAAAAAGCAAAATTTTTGCATGCTGAGGAACCTGGCTTCCTTGACTCCCCCAAAAGTCCGCTGGTGTATCACTAAAATCGAAAAGGCAAAGACCCCGCTAGGGGTGCTGACGTGCGGTGTATTGCGATCAGTGTCTGTCTGTCGGTTTATCTGTCTGTCTGTTTGTCTGTCCGCTTGCACATCTCGGAAATCACATGTCCAAATTTCACAATAATTTATCGCATTGCCGTCAGAGTATGAGGACCGAACCGCGGCCACACGTAACATGTGCATAAAATTTCATGAAATTTGGACGCGTATAGTTTTCGAGATATGCACTTGCGATTCTTTCTCGCACTTGCCATTCTTCACTTTGTGAATGACTTGACGTGCGTTATCAACCGCGTAATAATAATAATGCGAGCGGAGCGTCAAACTAACAGACAAAGAGACAGACAAACAGACAGACAGGTTGATCGTTTTAGAGATGAATGTTGAGTATTATGATTTAGCACTATACAAATCTACGCCTTTACCTTTTGCATTTACAATACTTTACACTTTTCAAACGACATAACCTATCGCACGATGGGCGTGATTTTAGATGAAACGGGACACCGGGGTATGGCACTCGGTGGAATATTCGTCATTCTCGGTGGGACCAGAGTCGGACAAGTATCGTTTAAGCGTGTCGTGATTCAGTGGAGACACCGACGACGCACTTGCCGCACCGGACGATCCAGCTACGAACAACAACGGGATGCAGTTCAGTACCGTGGACCAAGACAACGATATGAAGATCGACGGACAGTGCGAAACTAAAGGCTGGTGGTACAACAAATGCTCAAGATCGAGGCTCAATAGTGATTATCCTGGCTACTGGGATACGTCTGAGTGGGTCAGAAGTGTCGTGTTCGACCGCATGCTGGTGAAATTCGACTAATGCTGCACACCGTGCCCGACCGTCACCATCAAGCCTTATCATTTGCACCACTTTGTTACTCACGCCGATGGCAGCACGATATCTCAAAAACCGATGCATCTAGGATCAGTAAACTTGACACAGAAATGTTCCACGATGGCTTCTGGAAATCCGTTTATTTTGGGGTCAAACTGCGAGTGACACCTACCGAACTACCGTGGCATTACATTAAGTCCTCTCGTAAGCAAACTGTTTGAGGCCGTATTTGATGAATATGTTATCACAGTACTTGTTAATCGACAATCTACAGTTTGGCTTTAAAAGCAACTCTAGTTGTAACTTGTATCCATGCAGTTTTCACCTTGAGAACAGTCACTGATCATCATGTTAAATCCGGTTCAACAGTCACCTTGTGTGCTCTCGACATATCAAAAGCATTTGACAGGGTGGACTGGTATGCGTTATTGAATTTACTTATGGACATAAATCTGTGCCAAGTAATTTTATCACTATTTTTAATGACAGGCATGGTAACTGTATAGCATGCGTTCGGTGGGGAACAGCTTATTCCCACTTTTTCTCACATTGGCTGGTGTAAAGCACGGAGGACTGTTGTCACCTGCACTGTTTGCAATTTATATAGTTCTGCTTTCTAGACCACGAGCTTGTGGTTATTGTTGTAAATTAATGAATGAGTTCTTTGGTTGTCTGTTGTGTGCCAATGACATTGTTCTCATGGCTAATACTATTAGCTCTATGCATGCTATGCTGCATGATTGTGATTTCTTTGCAGAAGAATATTATCTTAAATTTAATAGTGTTAAATCTGTTGCTATGAGCATCGGGCCAGGGTTTAATGTAACGTGTGCGCCTTTGACGTTAGATGGTATATGTACCGGTACTTGAAATATGTTGAAAGTGTTAAATATCTTGCTGTTATTAATGCGACTAAATCCTTAAGGTGTTCTATGGAGCATATTCGTGTGAGATTTTATCGCGTTTTAACCCCACATATGCAAAAACACGTGGAGCAAACTCTGAATTGGTTACCGTTGTCCTTATGAAATTCTATATAACTTTTGTGCTGTATGCCACAGAAGCACCACCATTATCTAATAGAACTATTTCTATGTCAGACAACTGTGTCAGCAAAGCTACTGATTTTCTTCTATTACTTGTGGAGATAACATTCTGTCTGTTCGTTCCGCTGACAACAACCAGGTATCCATATTTGTGTCACTCGATTAGAGCGCCGCTTTCGATACGGTGGACCATAACATACTTTTGTCAGTCCTTCACAACCGTTTTGGTGTTACTGATGTTGCGCTTGACTGCTTTAGGTCGTACTTGAATGACAGAACTCAGTCATTCCTCTATAATGGGCACCAGACTGAAACCTTTCCCGTAAACTGCAGCGTGCTCCAAGCATGGGCGGCGCAACCGCGGGGTGTGGGGGACATTGTCCCCCCACCTTTGAGGCCAAAGGGGTACAGGGGGGTACAATGAAGATGATGTACAGTTCTCAGTTTAGGCTATATAGTGGTGTTCGTCGGGGTAGTATATTATTTCATTTGTTATCAGTGCTCGAATTACCGGGGGCGGGGGGATTTCCCCCACCGCGGTTGTGGACCCTCAAATAATACACGGCGTCGAAGTCTCGGCGCTTTTGGCGCCTCGGCGTCGTCCCCCACTGTTTTTTTCTTAGTTCGACCACTGTTTGTTATTAAATATTTATACTGATGAATTAATTTAATATACCTTAGAGGAATCAAGCTAATGGATGTTATGTCAATAGTTTCTTCTT
>Ga0209780_1004122_pt1 | contig 11098 bp, 3 predicted proteins | sample WorMetexBAHAMAS2_FD_187384 | JGI IMG/M metagenome (GOLD analysis project Ga0209780, IMG submission 187384) | Marine gutless worms symbiont microbial communities from Max Planck institute for Marine Microbiology, Germany - Inanidrilus exumae... | ecosystem: Host-associated > Annelida > Digestive...
ACCATCAGACTCCTGTTGGGCGGTGATGCTGGCTTTACACCAGCACTATTATTGTTGACATATACAATTGGCACGAGTAAAAAATGACATGCTTGCACTATCAGTTAACTACACTTTGTAATTTAAATAATGCATTAGTAGTGTCCTTAGTGAAAGTGGTGTTTGAACTGGCACCAGTGATCGGCAGGTTGGGGAGGGTTTAACATGCAACCAAATCAGTCTTATTGCAACCTGGGCAAGTTGTTAACATATGTGCCCCATGTGGGCATGGGGCAATCCTCTTATCCTTTCACTTCCCACCTTCTACTTTATCTTCTAATATACTTTACTTTTCCCATTCTTATGCGCTTCATCTATTTTCTTGCTTTTCCATCCCTTCCCCGTTCTACCAGAATAGTCCCACTCTGTTTCCAGGCTGGATGTTGTAGAAGGCGACTAAACCTGGCTTTAGGTTTTTTGTGTGTTGATTTTGTGTTGTATGTACTTTTTAGTTAAGAATGCATGCTTGTTTTTGTCGTTTTTGTGATTTGCTTGTAGCGCAAGTTCAAGCGAGAAGAGAAAGTACATCGCGACCTCGTTGAGAAAGTGCTCAGTCAGTCTCAGAATTTTATCCATGATTTCTTATTTCACTTAGAAAATGCTGACTCAATATTGACATTCTTCTATTTTTGATTGCTCTGTAGAGAAATCACAAGTGAGATTTCCAGACTTTGTTTGCGACAATAACTGTTATATATTGGCATGACAAATAGATTGTACTCAACAGCCAAGGCTTGTTTATGGCTTGGTGTCAGGACCACCCACCGTCATTGAACCGGTGTAAATGGTGTGGCCTCAGTTCTGTCAGTAGTCAGTGGAAAATCTGGAGATGTTTATGTGCAGTTGATGGTGATTTTCTGATTGGCATCAGTGCTGTGAATTCTGTCAATACTTTGTTACTGTTGATTTGGCAACGTGATGAGCATTCCATGTGTGTAATCTAGGGCTGTTGAATTAACGCAATTAATCGCAATTTTAAAAAATTAACACCACTAAAATTTTAAATGCAAGCTAGTCACACCAGTCGCAAAATTCAATACAAACGTTAAGATAATCGAACTATTATTACTCCTTTAATGAACATACATTTACTTTTCGGTTGCAGCACTACAGTAAATTTCACTAAATTGTTGACCTTAAGTAGCATTCTCACTGCAGTTATAACATTATGTCTATAGCACATTACAGCCATAATGTGCATATTATGGTCTTCAACCGCAAAGAACGTGTGCCAATGCAGGGGGCAGTCTAAAAAATATAGCAATGAAGGCGTCCGATGGCAGTCGACTACGTGCACATGCTAGATTGTTGAGACCATCCCCGCTTTTGCACACTCATGCGTTATGACCGTGACACACACGTTAGGGCCGCAGTGACAGTGCTACTTTAGAAGGAAGCATCAGTGTCAGGCCATCTGCATCCGCAGCTACATGTAAAGTTGCATCTGCATTTATTTGTGGACATGCGAAAAGCAGATGCGTCCACAGTCTGCACATCTCTGGTTATGCGTTACTCCCTAGGGTCTGTACACCCCTGCACCTGTAGTATAACACAAAGGAAATGTGCTTTAAAACTGTGATTAACGTGTGATTAAAATAATTAGTCACGCGATTTAATAATTTATCGCTGAGCTGCCCTAGTGTAAACCTGTTACAATCATCACCAAAGATTGTCTTCTGGGACTTGACTCAACCTAGAGTAAGTCCGGAACCCTGAGAAGGCCAGTTGTATTGCAAGACCACCCAGATGAGCTGGTGCCAGATGAATAAAAGACATCATTATTTTAGTTTGTTGTATTATTAGGCCACATCACATGCACTCACTGCATAGAATGCACATCTAATTGCTGCAGATGCAGTAGCATGGTCTTGTGTGTCTGTCTGTGCTGAACTGATCCAGATGCTAATTGAATGGTAGACATCATTGGGCCCAAGGAACCATGTATTAGATGCGGGGTCAAGATCTCTGTCACAGAAAGGGACAATTTTGAGGGTAGTCTGGCCCAATGAAAAGCATTGGGAGTCAGTGGTACAGCACTTTACATAGCAAAAAGTCAATAAAGGCAACGGCGGAACTGTGGCAGATGCATGCAATGCTTTAGATGGGTCAATGTCACACTACATTGTCTCCTTGAAAATCCCACCTGTGATGCGGCCTTTTGTCCAAATTCTTTGACCACTTGTTGTATTTTGTATTTAGGGAATAAGTGACAATATCTCAGAAACGGTGCTAAATAGAGACATAGTTGCATTAGAATAGTAATAGGAAGTCGTATGTGTCCTGTCGAATGATGCCATTGCCAGTGCCCTTGATCGTCACTTTTGCTGTTTGGACTCTTTATAACTCCCATACCTCGTGAAACGTAGCAAGAATTTACTAACATAGTGCATCGTGCGGTCCCTCTGCAGTAGCTGAGCATTTTTTATGTTAAAATGTGGACTGATTATTAATAATAATTGGTAATGAAATTTGGCTTGCTAACAGGTCTTGTTAACTGTAGACCCAAACTCTGCTGCCGATCTATTGATTTGTGCCTATGCAGCTGTTTGTGCAGTTCCCGCTTACATACCTGTATATCCCTCTTGTTAAGCCATCTCCGTGTAAATAGTCTTTGAAATCCTGTGTTTATGTCTTCTGCTGAGACCACACAGTCTGTGGACATCTTGCATTACTGCATGTGGTTGCTGCCATCTGGACAGTGTTCTTTACATGAAAGATGCTTGCTAGTTATACTGGCTAAATCAGCATTCCTCTCACAGTCTATTGGGCCTTTTCCACTCACTTTGATATTACTGCTACCTTTTGCCATGTAAGCAAGAAATGGTTAGGTGAAACGAGCAAGCTAATGAACTACTAGGTTGATGACCTGTATGGATCCTGGGAATTTAAAGTGCAGATCTGGAAATTCCAAATACCAGGAATCAACAACATTAAAAATAAACATGAATTTAGCTTTCTTGAATAAACTCATCGGTTGAGAAGAAACATAACAGTTAACGATTAATACTACTTTGATCTACTACTCTCCGCGGCTACAACTGTAGCGACTTCTAGCGGAGAGTTCTCATATCAAAAAAGGCGACAGTTGTTGCCGAAACGTCACTAATTTTTAGGTAAATATATTTTTTTTGTATTAATCGTTGACTGTTATGAATTCCGCTTGATACGGTAAAGCAAGTTTGTTGTTAGTGATGGGCAGCTCTCACTTGCTGAATCCCAAATCTTTAGGCATTGAGTCTCAAATCTTCACTGTTAAATCGCATTCTAAAATCTTTGAAAACACCAACATCGCAAATCTTTAACACACGTGTTTCAAGTTACCGTCATATCAGATGACCCTTTTGCCTTCTTCGTCTTGATGTGATTAGCATTGAAGGTTGTCAGAAAACCTACACATTAGTTGATGCTATGACGATGTTGTTCACAGCAAATCGGCAAGAGCTTGATATCACTCTGCTGGCCGAGCCGTCGTCTGATGAAGACGAAGAGCTGACGAAACGAAGCAAATGTCGACGTCGGAAGCAGGCCGCTGCGAGAGGCACAGACAACAAAGCAGACATAAGGCTACTGCCTACATCAGCACTGGCCAGCAGTGATCAGGCAGCTGACAGCAGTAGTCAAACAATGCTGGCTGACAGCAGGTTTATACCTCCTGCCAAGACAAGAAAACGAATGAAAAGTAGGTGTCATTTTCTTAGTTGCTTCGTTATTATGAGGATTTCCTCACCTGTATGATTTCCATTACTTCCTACAGACTTCTGACTTAAAGAATGACCAGTCAAAGATATTCCAATTTGGTGGAAATGAGTCTTGTAACATTGGCGTCTGTCACTAGTGAAGCTGTTGTATCTCAGAAGGTGTTGACTTATCACAGTGAATGCCTTTCCCCTGTTTGTGGAGGCCCTTATGGTAAATTTTTCAATTTAAACTACTATTAGGAGCCACTAATATGTTTGCTATTGTAGATGCACATACAGAGCACATCCTCTTAATGTTAATTTCTTACTGAAACTAGAAGGGTGTTCAGTAGAGCACATACCTCCCCACTCACCTTGACCTTGACCTTCAAAAATTTAATTACCTCATCTCCTGTGGCCAATGGTATGGCTGACGAAGTTTGAGATATTAGTTAGTTGGTGGCATGTATATCCAGTCACAGCAAATATTGCAAATTTCTGCAAACAACATGATAAACACCTCAAAACGACCAATGCGGTGATAAGTGTATGGTTTGTATTTCATTCTAGCTTAGGTCTAAGGTTAAGCATATATTAACTTCTTCTGGTTGATTTATCAACGTATCCCAAACAATTCTTACAGAAATAAATGCACTGATGATGCTACACCCATTTAACTGAAATGATACCTTTTGTATCCAGGGGCAGATCCAGGTGTGGCTAGGGGCGAATGGAGGTGCTCTAGGCACTGAGGTCGATATTTGGTGCGAGTCAAGTCGATCAAGGAAGGGGTGTGTGTGGGGAGGGCTGTGCCCCCTCTCCAGAAAATTTTTCGATTTTTGAGCTTAGTGCACGTTTTTGTGTATTCTGGGACTGATAAAACCTACTTTTGATCGGCTTAGTGTCTTGATTTTTTGGCCAGCAACTGTCTGGGTGCAATAACTCCTTCCCCATGGATCCGCCTTTTTGTGTTATGATCTGTTGCCAAAAAGTATTTTCATGGAATTTTTTATTGCTGGAGTCACGTAGGATGTTCTTTGTCACCAACTGATAATGTCAGAACACTAGGAGTGCTTGTTAAAAACGACTGTATACAAGAATAGGCTGCAGTGCCTGCATGCACTTCATAGATGTAGCCTGTTGCTACAGATGTCACATGTAGCATGGTCTGTATGTCTGTGTGTTGGGCATACAGTTGAGCCCAGCAGAAATAGCTGGACTGATCGAGATGCCGTTTGTGGAACTGACTCACGTGGGCCCAAGGAACCATGTGTTAGATGCGGTTAAGATCCCCTTCCGGGAAGGGGAAAATTTGGGGTTCGTCCGGCTTATGGAAATGTATTGGGAGTCTCTGCTGCGGGTATGCAACATTCAGTTGTCAATAACTGCATGCACCAAAAGGGATAATTCAGTCCTTAATAACGGCATGACAGTGTGACTGCTGCAGCCCACTGCTGTGCTCCTGTTACATTATGTTGTCCCCCATGAAATAAATCCACCCCCATGATGCGGCCTTACATTTAATTTTTAAAATTATAGTTTTGTTACTGTAAGATGGTACAAATTTTTTTACAGATGTTAACTGATGTTGAATTGTGTAATATTTCTGTAGTGAAGCTAATGGTTACGCACAGCTACGTCTTATAGAACTGCACGTAGCAGTTTGTAGCAGTTTGTGTCTGATGTGTACCTGTCTTGTAGAGAATTTATTCTATGAAGTGAGTTCTGACAGTGAACCGGAGACGGCACATTCGCTGATGTAAGTGTGTTGATGAGGCAGTTGAAAATGTCAGTTTTAAAACCACAGTTGTTGTTTACCACATTGGTTTGCTGGTAGAGCTGACCACGTCCCACTCCTATCCGTTCACACAGGGTGACCACCAAGAATGTATTTCTTTAGTCATCAGCGTTTTGTTTCGCATGTGTTTTTGCATTCATTTTTCTTCAAATACAACTAGTATATAAATTCTTAGCTCTTTTTTGTATTGTCCTCTAGTCTTTACATTTGGCTAACATGACCATAATTTTGGCACCGCAATCTGGGACAAGCACCGAATCATAAGAGCATCATGAGCTCCCGGCCGTCATCGATTTTTTCGTATATACAGATAAAATCTGAGCTAATTTTTGGCCACCGATGCGTAAGCATATGGCTGCAGAGATGGGCAAATCGGGACAAATCCGGGACACCAAGCCAAAAGAGGACAAACGGGCGTCCTGGGAGATTTCCGGGACATGTTCTTAAATGGGTACTGTCCCAGAAAATTCGGGACTGGTGGTTCCCTTAAGCAGACCACATCCCACTCGTATCTGTCTATACAGGGTGACAGCCAAGAACATATTTCTTTAATCGTCAACGTTTTTTTTGCATTCATTTCTCTTCAAATGCAACTAGTATATAAATTCTCAGCTCTTTTATGTATTGTCCTTTTTACATTTGGCCATTTTTGCTTGTATGTATTTAGCTATGAAACTTATTATTTTCAAATTTAATTCTTGGCTCAGTTTTCAATGAAAGGCATAATTTTTATGGGGATTTAGCTTAAGCTTGATAACATTTCTCTGTCAGATTGGATAATTCTGTGTATGTTAGAGTCCAGTCAGAATTAACTTCTCAGAAAATGAGTTAATCATAATGTCAGCAAATGTACAGTATTAACAACGGGTAATACATACCACGTTGGCTGTGGTGACAGTGAGTATTTGGCTTCTTCAGTATGTCTGGTACTGGCTGACAGTTTGACACTGAATGTCAGCAGATCTCTGTGAGCCAAGCATCATTATCAGCTGATGCAGAAATCAATTTTGACTTTCTTTTTGATCTTCAAAATTTGAATTAACACCGTGACTTAAACTTGAATCTCACTCATTTCACTCTTTAGCGAAAATTATCATATTTTTGTGCGATTCTTTGCTTGTGTTAGTAGTCGAGTGTCGGAGATGCCATCACAAGCCAATGGAGCTGTGCAGCTGTCAGCCTCTGGACCACTGCAGCCGGCTGCTGGCCAGCCACCGCATCTGTCTGCTGCCAGTCCCAAGTCACTGCATGTTCCCGTGTCATCCAGCGTAATGCAGCAGTCATCGGTCGCATTGTCACTGACAACCTCACCATTTCGACCACAGCAGCCGGTGGCCGATGATGGACGACGTACGATTGCGAAGGTTCCACCACCAGACTCGGATGATGAGGACGAGGTGGAGATCATCCAGGCATTCTGCGGCCGGCCGACACGGTCCGGTCGCATCCCGCGTCCCGCTGTCCGACCATTGGAAGAGACTGTGGAGCAGGTTACTGGCAGTATTGTGCCATCCAAGTCTTCTACAACTGACAGCACCGTTAATATGCAGACAGATGTTTGTGAGACTGCTTCAAGAACGCTCTCAAAACCCGTCGTGAGTTTGTCGCAAGGCAAACACATGAACAGTTCAACTCAGCCGTCCGCTGGCCTTCAGTCGACGTCTCACTCGTATGTTGCGGAGGCTGGCACACCGGCCGCCGCCTCTGCCGTGCCACCTGTAGACCTTAACAATCTGCCACCTGGCTATTTTGTTGTGGTTGAAATGCCGTCATCCGGTATGGACGGCGGTCATCAGCAAGCGCTCTATCACATCTTTGCCGTTGATGAGGGCGCCGAGGCGTCCTCAGGACCACCGCCTGTGAGTGCCAGGTCCCAGTCTTCGTACAGTTCTGCCCCATGCCAGCAGCATGCAGTGTTGAGCAATGGCGATGCGGTCCATCAATCGGTGGTCTGTAGTCAACCAGTGTCTATCAGCAGTGCTGACGCTGTGAGTTATGGCAACGTGGAACAAGTCACTGATCAGACATCAGTCATGTATAGTCAGACATCAGTCTGCAGTGCCACGGCTGCTACTGTTCCATGGTACAATGGTAGGGATGTGTTGACTGGAGGCCAGTCTTCATCGTGCCAAGACATTGCACAGATCTGTGACGAACTGTCTGGCTTGGTAGATTGCGATCTGACTGCTACGAAGCAGGCAGACGGGACCGTAATTATACAGACAACGCCGACAGTCAGGTGCCTTCGTCAGCCACCTGCTCGTGTGATACCGCGGCCGGGTGGAACACAGCTGGTCCCGCGACACACTTCCATGAACCTGGTACCACGCTTGCCGTCGGCAGAGTTCGGCACACGACAGCCAGTTGCGCGGCAGGTAACTCCAAGCCAGCCGTGCGCGGCCGAAATCCTCCTTGATGCAACCACGACGGGACAAGATGACGACGGTGCACAGTACGTTAACATCGTCGTAGAAGAATGTGATGACTTTGAGCGTGAAGAATACGTCATTTAGCTGTCATGTGCTGCCGTGTTTCACGCAACGGATGTGATGCATATAGACTAGGACTTAAACAGGAGCATGAGATTGAAAGCTGGTAGCTCTACCTGATCCACCAATGAGCCCCGTATGGGCCCGGGGCAATTCCCCCCTCTTATCCCTTCACTTTCCCACCTTCTACTCTGTCTTTTTCTATCTTTTACTTTTCCTTTTTTCCTTTTGTTATTCACTTCATCTATTTTCTTGCTTTTCCATCCTTCCCATTTTACCAGAATAGTCCCGCTCTGTTTCCAGGCCGGATGTCGTAAGAGGCAACTAAACCTGGCTTTATTTTTTGTGTATTGGTTTTGTGTTATATGTATTTTTAGTTAAGGATGCATGGTTGTTTTTGTCGTATTTGATTTAGTTTTGTCTTGCGATGTGATAGTTGTCTCCCCCTGTTGATGACGATGGTGTAATAATTTAAATGAGCATCTCGATCCCTTTCTTTTTTTGGGTGGCTGCTGAACAAAAAGGCGGCCAGGGTTAAGGTTAATACATCGCTGGCCTTCCTTCACTGGGTATGGATAGCTCACCACCCCTGACGGGTCCATCTCTATAACTATAATCACCAAAGTTCTGGACTAAAATTGGCTTGTATTTGATTCACGTATGTGACCAGTAAGCAGCGAGGCACTAGTTTAGTGGAATGTAGTCGTTTGTTTTTGACAACTAATTGACTCCTTGTTGTTTTGTGAATTCCCCATTATCACTTTTGCTGTATAACGTTCAACTGTTTGGCATTTAACTTTTAAATTTTAGTGCCTTAGTGCCGTTAATAACTGTTAGTTGATGTTCTTTGATAATGTGAGTCGAGTTCCTTGCTAACATAAAGGTAACAGACTTAAATAGAGGCGGATTTAGGCATGTTCAGTATGAAGGCAGTTGGGAAACTGGGCAACGGTATTAAGGCAAGAAGGACCCCCACATATTTTCCAAAGAGGGCCCCACTTAGACAAAAACTGGCCCTGTAAGGTAACATTGTGTAGAATTATCGGTATGTGGAATATTACTTGCATCATGGCAGCAGTTACAACATTCACAAGTGTATATAAATGCATGCAGCAATAGTGAAAGCTTAGATACGAACTGATTGTACTTAAGTTGTAATTAAATTCCTTAGCACAACGTTTTAGATGTAGAATTTTTGAAGTTTTATTTCTGTACATAAAACAGTTTTGTCGGCCGTGTTTCTGAGTTGCTTGTTGTTAATGCTGTGTAATAAGTTGTTAGGAAAATAGCAAATTATTAGAGTCGGCCTAATAAAGTGGGTCTCAAATGTCCATCCGCCCGTCCGTCCATCCGTCCACAAAAAGTTTTCGATTTCAGTGAAATTTGGTATGTAGGTATAGGTCGATGAGTGATGCTTGACGGCATGCAGTATGATCCGATCCAAGGTCACGGTCACGAGCCCTTGAAAGTCGGAAATTCGGCCATTTTCAAAGGCTATCTCCTCCCCATTTATAATGGGGCTGGCAAATGACCACGGATTCTTAAATTAGGGCACAATACCTTAAGCTTATTGGGGCCGGATTTTTTGTTTTTGTCCTACTTTTTGTGTCACGTGACTTTGAAGTTGGCATTAAGTAGGAGTCGACCGTCAGCCTGTATGGGACTAATTTATTAACTCATTTTTTCATTGTTTCTGTATATTACCTCCCACACCGAAGGTTATGGGAGGTTATGTTTTTGCCCACGTCGGTAGATATAGGTGTGTGTATAGGTGTGTTTGTGAATTCCTGGCGCCAATTCAAATACGATTGTCACCAAACTTGGTTAGTCATACCCTTAGCCACAGGGGACGAGGTGATTAAATTTGGGAAGGTCAAGGTCCGGGGGAGGAGGTATAAAGAGCCCTTCTAGTTTTTTCTAGTTTTCAGCTATGCCAACCCAAGTGATTGGCTGCTGGGAAGGACATGGTGTCTCAAAAATACCAGGTTTTGTATCGAGTGGGATGTTACCTTAACGCTGAGACAACGTTACTTTAGATGCTGTTATGTTATACCTTTTTACCTTTAGTGTCCCGTTAACGTCAATGTTAGATTAATTTGCGGTGAAAAAAAAACGGTCTTAAGAGCTTAACGGCACATCAGCAATGTAAAGGCTAATGCTATATTGTGCTTCTCGACGTCAAGCGTCGACATTTAAGAAAACACGAGGAAAATGACACAACGTGTGGCAATATAAACGCAGCACAATACCGAAAATACTATACTTTGTTACGATCCACTGGGGTCAGAGTTGGGGGCCCAAAGTGTATGGTGCCTCCCAACTTGCTCATTTGGGATCTGTGCCCTCCCGGCCCCCAGGCTCCGCCGGCTGTGGATTTGTTAAGCTACGTATACACGATACAACCGGTTTTGCGACCGGCTGTACAACCGCAACCGGTTGGATGAAGTCTTTTGAATATTCATATTCATAATTTAATTTTAAGGCAATAGACTTGACCAGGCTTATATCACCATCGGAAAAGTTATGTCAGCATGCTTTTTTTTGTTCTGGCGCAACAAAGCTAACAGTGAATCTGCTTTGGCGCCTTGTCATGAATGAATGGTTTATTTGATGGTCTATATTGTTGTGCAAAATTTGGTTGGATTCGGTGCAGTAGTTTCGATAATATGCCAATTTTAATGTTTTGCGGGTTTGACTTGAAATACCTATTCACGACCCTTTGTTGGGACTTGGGTGGCTTTTGGAGCATTTGACTCCCTAGATGGGACACATGAATAATATCAAAGAAACTCAAAAGTTAAATCTACAGGTCATAACGGTTGTAACGGTGTATTAACTATGCCGGTATCTTTAGTAGTTCCTGAGAATTTGCCTGGACAAAAAAGGTGTGACGAAGAAGGTGAAGAAGAGGAGAAAAACATCATATTTTTACCATTTTCGGCATCTTGTTAAAATAACCCTAACATGACTGTAATCGGGATAGCGGATAAAGCATTTTCGGATCTGAATCGCCAGGTGACGCCCATGCCCAACAGTCCTAAGCCTGCCGCTGCAACCACAGCGGATGCGGCTAGATTCACGGGCCAATCCCGGGC
>Ga0209780_1004123_pt1 | contig 11098 bp, 8 predicted proteins | sample WorMetexBAHAMAS2_FD_187384 | JGI IMG/M metagenome (GOLD analysis project Ga0209780, IMG submission 187384) | Marine gutless worms symbiont microbial communities from Max Planck institute for Marine Microbiology, Germany - Inanidrilus exumae... | ecosystem: Host-associated > Annelida > Digestive...
GAACGCGACTTCGCACCATCGGTGACAGATGCTTCCGTGTGATGGCTGCTCGCGCATGGAACAGTCTTCCAACCAGTGTCACAACAGCTACTTCCCTTTTCTCCTTCAAGAGATAATTAAACACATTTCTTTTCACAAAGTCGTTCCCAGAACTATAGCTTAATTGTGTACCGTGTCCTAGAAGCACTTTTGCTCATGCCACATTAATCTCTATGTTCTAATAATAATAATAATAATACAAGCACAGACAGACTGATCAAGCTACTCCGTCTGCAATACGTGTGATGCGGCCTAAAATACACTGTGTTACACTGCTTCAGCGCAATTACTTTGCATGTAGCATGACACAATAGAGAAGTCAAGAAACTATGCATCTTAGTTCAGTACAAATTCATATTGAATTCATACAGCCAATAGCATCATCAAACTAACTAAAAACAAGGGAACGAGTACTGAACAATATTATACAGCTGAAAAATTACCCTCACTGGCAATCAAAAACCGACCATGTGGAAATAATAAAGCCACAATGTACAACTAACATCAATGCTGTCTGGATCGGTAACTTCAGGCTTCAAGAACAATGACCGTGCAGCCTCGTACGGCCAGTTGTCAGGTATTGGATGTTTCTACAGTCATACACACATACACTAGGTAATGAAGGCTTCCCATACTCGCTACCGAGCACTGGGCCTGGAGCTGATCCGAGTGTACAGGCAGTCAGCCCGCAGATGACTATAAGTCATCCACCCGGTGGTCGGCTGCCATTACTTTCCGCCAGGCCTGTGGTTACCTTCCCGGCTGCAGAGTATCACTGCCCCTTGGCTGGTACCAAGTTATACTGCTTGGTGACATAGGCACATATACTGTGAACAACTTCCCAAGGTTGTTAAGCAGCTTTTGCCACTAGTAGGATTTGAACCCACGACCTGTTGATTGCAAGTCCAATGCTCTACCCGTTGTGCCACCTAACAAATACACTGCTACTAATGAATCACTACTAGCAATTCAGTGGTTCTAGTACACTTCCACATATACACAAATCACTGAGATTCTAATGCAGCCATTACATTAAAGCCAAGGTCACAAGTGATAAGTACAATATAGCCAAAAGACCAGGTGTCTGTGACTGCGCTTACAATAAAATTTATTTTATGAGGACCACACTAATGACATTATGTCCAGCAGACCAGGAAAAAACAAGAAACATGCCTTCATTTTCTATGGAAGTGCTGTGCCACTACGTTGATTAGGTAACAAATTACTGGGCTTACACCATACAGCTCGAGAAGCTACATACTAGGCACAAGAAAGAACTTAGAAGTTAATTTGTAATGCCATGATTAGTCTGATGCGGTAAGGAGGATAAAAATGAGCTGCATGTAGGTTATGTACCATTTACATGCAAGACATTAGCAGTGATAAACTTCACTGGTAATTTCTCGTACGTACAAAATATGTAGCCATCTCCTGATTAGACTGTAACAGTTTTACATTTGTGACCCTGGCACACAGCTTTACAACAGTAAACACTAATTTATGGCTGGCAATAAACCTGAATGAACTTTGCTGTCATCATCAACAAAAACTTTGCAATATTTCAAACCAGCATAACTATAACAAGAAGTAAGAAAAGCAACAGTCTTATTAAGTCAATACTATCAAACACCAATGGCATTAGCAATACTACCTAAACCGCACATAACAACCAGACACTGAACAAAATCACTAAATAAAATTTACTGCAGTGCATCTAAGGCCATGGCTAAATGCGTGAAACAAAGTTCTTTCAGGCTTAAATAAAATTATTTCAGCTTGAAATAGTTAACCAAGTGTGAAATAAAACTAAGTCTTTCAGGCAAATCAAACAAGTTCGAGAATATTAACAAGCTGACACTGTGTTGCGTGGTGGCTTAGCGGTAGGGCGTTGGACTTGCTATTTACAGGTCGCAGGTTCAATTCCCAGCCGGTCCACTTTCACGTAACATAGGTCAACTCAGCCTTGCATCCCTCCGGGGTTGCTAAATCGAGTACCTGCTTCGGCTGGAGGTAAAGTCAGGATTCTCACCACTGCCAGGTGGCAGGTAACACTGTGTGATCCCATATGGCATGTGAGTTTCCTATAGCAGTGAAAGCTAAGTTGATGCTAACTGCTATACACTGTTTACTTTTTTTTACTTTAGTTTACTCTTCAGCTAATCAGTGATTAATGCACAATAATAAGAATGAGTAGAGCTATCTATCAATCACTGTTTTTTTTGTTTCCAGATCCCTTAAATGTGCATGTAAGATGGTACGTACTTGCCGAAGAATGTCAGCTCATTAATATTTTCAAGCATGCTCAATATGCCTGAGACACTTTCAGTTTTGTTTCAGACCTGGTTACATGTATGAATAAAATTCTTTTATGGTAACAGAATTTTATTTAGTCTGAAAAAATATTTTTTATTTCATAAATGTAACCACGGCTTAATGCCTTAAACAACAGAGACAATAATATTACACTTCAGTTACCAACAAATTTAGAGCAATTGGTGTGAAATAAGATAAAATTACAGATGCAGCAAATTCAACAAAAAATGAATATGTTTTTTTTGTGTAAAAGAAAAACTACAAATAAGAATAACACACAGAAGATCAGAAAACAGTAAATACCTTAGTATCAATAGCTTTAACTGCAGCTTCAATCGTTTTATGTTGTTTAATCAACTCAACCGCTCGTTTTGGTCCAATTCCACGCAAAGAATCACAGTAATCACAGCCAAGCAGGATGCAGAGATCAATGAACTGTGCACAGTCATACGAACGACAATTATCACATACTGAGACAAATGCAAGATTGGTCCGACATTAAACTAGACATGTAGCTAGCAATTAAAGAATGACAAACTAAACTGACTCAAAACAACACTTGACCTGTTCTTGTGTCATTTCCAAGTCACGCAAAACCCGATCGAGATAGAATTCTTTTATCGGCATCTTCCTAGAAAATACACAAAACAAATAAAAAAGGTCGAACAACACAACTATCGCAGAGCATACTGTCACAAAGTATGGCATTTTTATGTCACAAACACATGGAAAACAGACCGAGCTTCACTGAATGTCAGATGACGAAGCAGGACGGATGAACCGAATGTCAGTGCATCCATATCTTCTGTGCCGACTGCATAAACTTTGCCGGTTTTCACCAGTGCAGCACACTGTGCCTCGGCCTCACACGGCGCCTGTACATAACAAAAAATATCCACATTTTCAAACATTACGGGGTTATCTCCTTTATCCACAAAATTCCCATGGGACCATTTCAAGTTGATTAAGCTCTGTGATTTCTACAGGGTCATATTAATTATGTGGGCTTCTAAAAGATTGTATCATTTATCCCCAAATGCTCTCTTCAGGAACAAGTGAAGGAAGACAACTAAAAGGGAACCGACTAACCCAGGTACACCTGGAAATAGGCTGATGATACAGTATCCGAAATAGAAACTTAGGTTTTCAAAGATCGTCAGTTGCCGAAACCACGTTTTTGGTGCCTTAACTGGCAGTTTTCAGGCACATGCTACGGAGCACCGATGGAGTGGGTACGACCGAGCCCGAGGCTGCGCTGGTGTACAGGTCGATGTAGTTGTCAATCGCCCTTCAGCCCGAGTGCACTAGCCCAACCACGGCACTACAACATGGCGCTACAGCACATACACATGGATCATCACCTGGTCACCAATGTTCAACGCTGCCCGACCAACCATGGCACCAAATGCCACACCGGGAATGGTAACCTGGGAGCTGAGGTGGCAGACTGAAATGTTCTGAGGCGTCGAGTATTTTCTTGCTTGGCGGCAGCAACATCCTTGTGACGTCCAGTGACGATAAACACCAGAAGTATGATGCTTATATCAAAAAAACCTAAACAAAAACTGTGTTTTTCTCTCAAAATCTACCGAAAGCGAATGACAAAAATTTTGGAACCATGACAACACTAGTTAAAACAGACATAGGTGATACAGCATTCCAATATAACTAAATATACGAAAACTTTCATTGACATAATTATACACATCCAAAAACTGGATAATAGGCTGACAACAATTATCTCTTGTAAGAAAAGCTGCCAGAACGTCATGCTGAAACAATAGTTAGCTTTCATCATTTTGTTCTGTCAATAAGTCATGTACACCACTGACAATAACATTAACAGTGAAAACCTCAATGAATGGTATTCCCATGAGCTGCAACAGTCTCTTGCATTCATCGTTGTGCTGTGTCGTCACTTTGACCAGTCGTTTCTGAAACTTCTCCACGTTTTCCGGCTCCTCTGACAACAAATGAAACAATGACAGAACAAATTCATACACACAGTCAGTGATCAGAACCACCAGGATATACACCATATACACGATATTGCTGCAATTTTTAGCAACATTCCGCTTTTCCTCAAAAAGGCTATGACATTTTGAATTTTCATGCCAACATTTTGTGACTTGACTTTCTCCAAAGATGACATATTAAGCTAATCTATGAGATAAAAAAATGGATCACAAGTAAGCTACACAAGGAATTAATGCGAAATAAACAACATTACTTAAATGCAAAGTATACTGGTTTTAAATTCCTCTGTTCTTGAACAAAACTGGATGAAAATCACAGTTCTAAGCTTTAGTTGATGTATGGTAATTTAGTAACTTTACAAGCAGTATTAGTATTTGGAGTGCACGATTTTTGTTTTGTCACCATATTTCAGAGGATCTTAGTAATACGTGGGAGGCTGTTGTACTGCCCTCTCAGTCAAAATGTCGTATATCTACCAACTTTGTTGTATCGAAGGCACTAACACACAAGTGAATACAAGGGCAGAAAAACACAATCTCAAGTACCATATTTCACAGTCTGATATTTACTCTTAAATAAGAGACACATACTCTATACTAAATCATTTTATTTAAACACACATAAATTTAAGATTATATATTTCCAGGTAATTTTCGAACACAATGACATTTCCATCGCAGTTAATGTAATGCTAACGTGCAAACATGCAATGCCTATCATTTCCTGGCTGTGGTATTACTACCACTAGGCAAACTCAAGAATGTTCTGCACACTCCTGTACCACTATAACGAAGCAGCAAAAGTATGACATACATTTGCTGCTTTGTTATAGTGGTACAAAAGTGTGTAAAACTGTAGGTTGCCATTATTTTCCACCACGTCCATTGCTGCCTTCCAAGTTATCTACAGCTTAACTTCCTGTTTACTGGTATAGTACATACATACATACTATACCAGTAAACAGGAAGTTAAGCTGTACATAACTTGGAAGGCAGCAACGGGTGTGGTGGAATATAATGGCAACCTACAGTTTGCTTCACAGCTAGCATTATCTTAAGTAGAGATGCACCGATAAGGCACTGGCCGATTATCGGTCGGCCGATAATCGGCGCCTAACAATCGGCCGATTACCGATTAATAGAAAACATTGATTTTGCTGTCTTACTATAGGCTCAAGAGCCTATACTGTAAATACACTACGGGACAAAAACGGTCTTCACGCATTCGACAATAAAGTGAACCGATTTGGATGATTTGTTATGGCCGCACTGACAACGCTACTTAACAAAGCAGACTCGCGGAGTCGAGTTGGAGAGGGAGGGGGGTCGAAAGTGACCGGCTAACTGTGCGAACTGAGGAAGCCACGAAGCACAAGCATTTATTCTCTTGACCTCTCTCCGTTCGTGTAACTTGACCACCCGCAGAGCACACATTATGCACTCTGCGTGCCTCGCAGCTGACCAACTCATCACTCGCCAGTCTCTGAATTTACAGTGTTGTTACTGGCCCGCTTACACATAGAGTAGGAGGGCCAGACTAGTAACGGTCACGGGCGTCTGTCTTCTGTCGGCGTCGTCTGTAACGCAGCGCATATGCAACATAACTTACCAGGGGGCAGCACACAGCGGGCCAGTTGTTTTACGTCCCGTTAGGGCGACACCTTGTTATAACGACTTTGGACACGAGGTGGTGGCGTGAGCTTAGTAAAGTTAGTATACCCCGTGCACGCCTCGGATCGTCGTGCCCTTCGGCCGGACCACGCAGTACAGCACGCGTACGTGGATCGTCACTTCGCCGCCGGTGTCCTTCCAGATACAGCCTGACGGACGACCACCCATGCCGCCACTGTGCACGCCGCCGATCGACATGCCAGGACTGGAGGCCCGGGCGCCAAAGCGGCTGGCGCTGATCTGACTTTAATGTTCTGAGGCGCTGAATGAAAGTTGACAAGTTGCATGCTGCTTATGCAAGATAACTGCTTCAGTGAAGCTGCTCTATTCTTGTAAAACTGTTTGATGCTGACTTCCACGTGGATGTGCAAACCAGCGTGGCAGCTTCGTGCAGCTACGCCTGCTGAGTAATCAGCGGCGCAGTCGACATATCGGCAGTTGAGTAAAGATGAAATGATACCGCCGACAGGCCGCCGACCAGTGGCGGCACTACAACAGGACGCGCCAAGTGTCGCCCAGATCAGGGCTTATGCCCTGGCTGTCGCCCTGGCTCAAGTTACGTGAATCCAGTTTCAAGTTGGTAAAATTCGAGTCGAGTTCCGAGTTGAAAACCGAAGCTTCGAATATTCGAACTTCGTTTAACATCCTACCAATTGTGCTAACGACAATCGGCCGATTACGATTATTGGCAAAACGGCAGATACCGATTATCGGTGCATCTTTAATCTTAAGACCATCTGCCTACTAACCAGGACTGATTCTGGAAACTGTACAGTGGCAACAAGTAGATGACAACCATCACTCTGTCTCTTATGAATTACCAAACAACTAATCTTTACATAACAAGTACCTACGTACCAGCAGCTTCGGCCTGTTCCAGTGATTTCTGAGCTTCTTCGCGTCTTTCATGACGTTTTGCCAACTGCACATTATAACATCATTAATACTGAACTGCACATAAAGATGCACATATATACTTAGAAACTTATGCTAATTCCTGTAATGTCCATATTATAAATACCATTTTCAGAATATTTAACAAGAAACAGTAAAAAACCAATGCAAGTAGCAGAGCAGTTTCTGTGTTAGGCTACAAGTTACACTGTAAATATCATCTGTCACAAATGTTTAAACATAAAACTAAGATATGTTTAATCAACTTTATCAACCAGTTACCTGATAATTCTCAATCAATCAGTTTTTATTATCAATAGCTACAACAAAAATGTCTAAAGCTTTAGTGTAATACCATAAATTTACCTGGTTTCAAGTTTCAACTGCTAATACAAGTGCTATAAATTACTGCACAATAAGCACACAGAAAATGTTTTCACTTACAAATACTAACAGTGAAAAAGCACTGAAAACGTCTTACACACCTCGCCTGATTTCATGTCTGGCGGCTTTCCATCGAAAACATACACAGGCTTAATGCCATTCTCTATCATACGTATTGTTCGATAAAACATTCCCATCAGATGGCTACAAATACACATAAAAAGCCCTGGCATCATCCTGATCTGCAGCACATAAATAAGTTTTGCTTGGAAACTACTTATTCTAAAACCGTGAAAATAGAGCGGTACAAAAGTTTACACTGCAAAGCAATTTCACGTTAACTATTGAAAGAAGCAACAAAAAAAACTTCAGACAATTTGATACAGCACATAATTCTGCATAATTCCATTGACCAATCTCTAGAGATTGTCCACACTGCCAACATTTTTTTCTGCAGTGATGTCCCGATTGACTGAGCCTGGTATGGAATTCTGTCGTACACTCACCAACTTCAGTAATCAGGGACCCAAATTACGGGAATGCCGTCACTCACCATTACCTTGGTCTTGTTGACGTTGACGAGTAGGCTGTATCTATGGCTGACTCGATCTAGGTGACCACCAGCTATTGTTGTTCTGCCCCTGAAGGCCAACAGGATGATGTCATCAGCGTAGCAAAAGTTCATGACTATTCGCCCTCCAATTTGTAATCCACCTTGAAATCCACTGAGGGTCTCATTCATCACCATCTCCACTAGGATGTTGAACAAGTACGGAGAAAGGACACAACCTTGTCGGACTCCTTTCTCAACACGAAACCATTAACAGTGTTCCCATTACATGGACCTTAGCGAGTTGTTTCCTGTACAGTTTGGCCAGCAAGTCAATCAAATACAGAGAATATCCCATGTCCATCATAGTCACATCATGGGAGCTTAAGTCGAATGCCTTCTTGAAGACCACAAAACATTTAGAGTGGTTGCTGGTGGCGCTCGCGTGCCTCGTGCATCAGTATTCTGAGATTCATGATTTGGTCTCTTGTCCCCCTTCCTTGTCGGAATCCCGCCTGTTCGTCTGCAGTTTCTGTTTTCACTCGGATCCTTTCCAGTATGATCTAAAGAAGGATCTTGCTTGCATGTGAAACAAAAGCATTGTTCTGAGTTACAGTGTACAGTACATATTACTAACTGTAACACAAATCAATAAATCACTTATATAGTGGTTCAGCAAGTTTTCACATCCACATTGTGCAACTGTTACATATTCTCTCTGACCACTGCCAGTTAACAAAACATTTATACAATCATAACAATAAACACAACTGTGACAAATCTGCAGAAAACTATCAGCAGAACAAGACCAACTTCAGTGCGTTAAACTGACATCCGTCAGCTGGGCACTCTGAAGAAACACCAGGACGGAAAAATCAGGCTCCAACGATCCCCAAAACTTCAGCGGATTACCCTGGAGATATTTTATGGACCAACAGTTAACTCACATACCAGTTAACTCGCATACCTAATTTTTGGATAACAAAAATGGCTAAGTGAATATATAGCTAAAAAAATTAAAATTTCAAAACTGTAACATCAGTAAAGTATTGAGAAACAAATCAAACAAACCTTGTTGTTTCACCTTCAGCATTAGTTAACGTGCTGCCATCCTGTCTAACAGCAATTAAGAACTGATAGATACTCATTGATGCATCGATGGCAACCTTGCGTCCTGAATACATCAATATCAGTAAACAATGAATTAGTGGCAGAATATTTTTTTACGAACGAGATGCACTTCCTGCCACCTAATTAAATTAACAGTCACCAAAGCACTCCAGGAAACTAAAATCATTAAACCCTATCACAGAAAACCATTCATTTCTAAAAGCAACAAATTACACTGGGGTCGTCCATAAATGACGTCACACTCAAAGGGGAAAGAGGGGGTTCATACTAGTGTGACAATACGTGACAAAGGGGGGTGGGGGAGGATTGAATATTGTGACGTCATGCAGGACTCTTTTGACTGACAAAATGTCATATGCTGGCAAGTGGCTGGTGTGTGCTGTCTGTGATGGTCATTGCTGGGATGACTACTCTGCAGTCTACTGCAGGATGACTGTAGTGTTGGCTGTGGAACTGATGCATTAGACCTATAGACTGTAGACCTATCATGTAGACTTACCGACTGTCACTGGCTCTAACAATAATAGTCATCACTGAGTTGAACAGGAGTGTCTTTAGATGACGCTTGAATGTTGTTGTCTATGACCGCACGAGTTTCAGTTCTGTCGGCAACCGATTTCACACATGCGGTGCAGTGACAGAGAATGCACGGTCTCCGAATCGCCGCTCCGTCCATGGAAGAAAGAGGTTGCCGTTGCTGGAGGCACCCAGCAACGAGCGTGTTGGTATGTCGGCAACCGGAGATGTAGTCTGGTGTGCGTCTTTCTGTTATGCCTAGGGATGTTAAAATCTTTTTTTCTGATATTCGATTCTCAGAACCAAAAATTCGATTTTTTTTCAATTATCGTTTATCAGCTGACGCGAGAAACTGGTTCATCAACGCGCTGACGTTTCGCTGGTGGTCCCATCTGCTCCTCGGCCTCGTGATTCTCTCTAGCTGCAGCAGCAGCAACAGTGGTGCATTCCTCCAGCAGCCACTGTTTGGCACATACAGGCTTTGGCGGGCCAAACAGTCGCCCGGGTATCGTGGATCAATGACTGTTGCGACGATGTACAGGCACTCATCAGTTACGGCGAGACAAAGCAGTCATCAAAAGGCATCCTGCCGCCGACATGCTACGTGGTGGTCCAACTGATAAGCCGGGCAAACGCTTGCCGGTATCACTGACGTGTGAACTGAAAGTGACACACCGAGAGTTGAAATCTGACACTCATTGATGAAACTGGCTCTGTTTTCAACAAGCATACACCAAAGCCTCCAATCGCGCATTCACAGTTCAGACGTGCTATACGCATACTGGCACTGGTTGCCGGCCGTTCGCGGTGTCAATAAAGGGAATAATCGTGGGGAGACGGGGAGAGGGCAATTAGCATCTGCTCTGTCTCGTCGCCGCTACACACGTCACACCTGCAGTGTGCATGATGAAACAGGGTTAGAATACAGGCCTCATTTTGTTTTCAGGATCTGTTAATGCAAGCCATCTGCTTGCTTCACTCGCCAAGTCAGATTACTGCTGATTATTATCACTCGATATCGGCGGAGACCGTATTCGCCGATACGTCAGTGCAGTGAATGAATACTCACCGATATACGATATCGGTCTATATAAGTTAGTACAGTTGCACAGTATTGGAAACGATATTCGATTTCTGTAAATCGAAAACGAGAACGATAAACAATTTTGATAATCGAATTTTCGAAAATCGTTTAATAACCCTAGTTATGCTCCCAAAAGACCTAGCCCTTTTTTCATATATATACCCCACAAAAAACCCTCTTTTAATGATAAAGTATGAACTATGGACTTCTTGTTGCTGGTGTTTTCTGAGCTGAGTACAGCTATATCATCAAACGGGTAAAACAAAATTGGCCACCCACGAACCCTGCTATGCCCCACCTCCAAAAATTCCTTTTATTAATGCGGTACAACCTTTTTATGGGTGTCGACGAAGTGCGCTTAAAATATTACGGGGATTTACGGTGGCCGGGGGTAAAATGCAGATGTGCGGATCTGCGGATATTGTAACCGGTAATTTGCGGAGCAAAGTTGCGGGGAAAATCTGCGGGTGTAACGGGTAATTTGCGGATCCAAAACTGCAGATCCAAAACTGCGGATACTACATTGATCGAAAGTTTTGC
>Ga0209780_1004124_pt1 | contig 11096 bp, 5 predicted proteins | sample WorMetexBAHAMAS2_FD_187384 | JGI IMG/M metagenome (GOLD analysis project Ga0209780, IMG submission 187384) | Marine gutless worms symbiont microbial communities from Max Planck institute for Marine Microbiology, Germany - Inanidrilus exumae... | ecosystem: Host-associated > Annelida > Digestive...
GGACCGTGGACGTGGTAGGTGACGTCATTGCGTCATTTTCGTGAAGATTCCTATGTAAAATAAAAATTTCTTGACGACAGTCGCAATTACCTGTCGCCATGTCGTTAATGAAGTGGTTGAAACGACCTAGACAAGAACCTGATGAAGCAAGTCTAAACAAGCACGAAGAAAGTACTCACAGTCACAGTCACAACGTGGGAAGTGCCGAGGGTGGTGCTTGTGCGAAGTCTACCACGCCAACAGAAGGAACTTCTGGTTCAGGTAAGCCTAGCCTGTATTAATCAGTGGGCACTGGGCCGTATTTGGCCACGTCGCGCCACTTATTCATAACTGGACTGTCAATTGCCCCGGCGGTGGAAAAACAGAACCCTCTATGCTGGCGGGTCCGCATGGCCCGTACCATGGAAGTTATACACCCCGGTACGGGGATTTTTGTTCACTTCAGGCTGGTCGTAGGAAAAGTTGCCCCTGTTCATCTGCACAGTAACACGCTATTCTGCTTTTCTTCGTCTGTGCATGCTCATTCTTTGGTTTTGTTCTGGTAAGTGTCATAGTCTGATGTTGTCGGTTGTGATTGCGATTGCAGGCCCAGATGGCGATTGTCAAGTTGTTAACGAGGAAGAATGTGCAGCGACTGACAGTAGCAGGATTTTGGAGTACGAACACTGTTATTCCGGAAAGACAGAAACAGACAAAGTTCCAGAAAATCCAGGTGGCACATCAAAGAATACAGTCTCGCGTAGCAGTTGTGCACGAGTCTACAGATCTACATGGGAAAAGGAATTCCCATGGCTGTCAACAAGCGAGAACCAGAAGTTGTTCTGTTCCTTGTGTCTACTGGCGAAAATGAAAAACGCATTTGCAACAACCGGTGCTTGTACGTATGCAGTTTATTTCTCCGATACGCACGTGTGTTTCGCAGCATTGCAATTTATATGTGCTTGCAAGTTGTATGGGCAAAATTACGATATTCGCAGCCTGATGACAGCTGGAGCACTTGGGAATGGGTGGGAGCTGGTCCAATCTTTCGAAAGGCATCTGTAAGATCTGTTACCTTCACTTCGTCAACCTTCGTCCAAATTACTTTGGCCGTTGTTTAACAATCAGCCTTACAAGCGAGCGCATACAGGAGCACAAATCCACTCAGTAGTCCACATACCTAAAGTGAGTTGGTTCTCTCCTGTCCCATGACAACAGAAGCGATAACTACTGCAAAGTGCAAATATCAGCACTGTCTGCTCGCTTGTAAGGCTGTCACTGTACGACGTGCAGGCTGTAAATTGGCACAGCAAAATGATTTTTGATGTTTTAGATGTTTAATGTCACTAATCACCCTTACACCAAGTAATAAACTGATAGTTTTGTTACAGTGATTTTTGCAGTTTTATTGCCAAATACAGGCCAGTATGTTAGGCCCACAAGAATTATTAGTTCCATTGCCAAGTACTGTATGTCTTTTGGTGACAAAGGTACCTGCGGAGTTTTAATTCAGTTGGCCAATCAAGTTTCATGCCCATACGCCTAACGGTTTGTGGGGGATACCAAACAAGAGCTCAGCTGTGGCTGAGATAGCCGGCCGCTGCCCTTCAGCGTCACTGAAGGTCACCGATCTTTGCACCAGTCGAAAGCCCAGGCCTACTTCATAACGTTCTGCGCAAAAGCGAACGATGAAATAAAGCTCAAATCTTGTAGAAATTGTAACGGAGTTTATGGACATAGGCTAGGCATATAAGAAAGCAGATGTGTTTTGACCTTTCAAGGTCATTCAAGGTCATCGAATTTGACGCCAATCGAAAGACCATGTACGAGTTCCTATTGGTGATTAACAGTAACTTGTACTCTAACTGGCACCGTTTGAGAGATACGGCCGCGTAAAGTACAAAAATCGCGTTTTTGACCCACCCCTACCCTGTTTGACCCCCCGACAGGAGGGGGAACCCTTCGAATTTCGTCATCAAACTTGGCCTCCAAAAACAACGATCATAGAGCTACTTTGCCGTGAAAACCGCGTGATTCTATCTACAAACGTTTTGCCACAATACAAAAATGTTACAGACGACAGACAGACAGACGACATCCTGTGACAATAGCCGGCCTTGCATGCAGCGGCCGGCTAAAAACCATGGTCTCCATAGGAAGTGTTCATCACCCTAAGTTACAGCAGGCAAGGGCCTATCGGCCCTTCCTGTGATACGACAGATTCTTCAAATTTATAGTATAATCCCTATTTTGTTTTCTTGTGAATGTTGTCAGCTAATCTACAGCACAGCAACATCGTTAGACACAACAGTTCCGACGATCACCGCAAAGCCGTAGAAGCAGATTGCTTGCGACGCTCGCTTCTTCTCAAGGACGACTCGGCGTGCACAAATGAAGCAAGTTCTGCGTCTGGTGAGTCTGGTGACATTCCAGAACCGAAGCCTGTAAAGCCAAGTGATGGGGTACTTTTTAACACTGTTCTCTTTGCAGCCAAGCAAGTGTTGCCAAATGACATTGTAAACAGTCTGCTCGATTTGCAACGTCATAATGGTGCACAGTGCAGACATCAAGACCTACACTCTGACACTGTTTTGGGAATTCAGCAATCATTGGTAGCAGTTATTGATGACTTGTTAGATGCGGAGTTGCAAGCGTGTGCGGTGTTTAGCATGCTTTGTGATGAGTCCACAGATTTGTCTGTTAATAAGAATCTTATTGTGTATGTACGCTTTACGCGTGATGGTGTTGCTCAAACTAAATTGCTTGCTAATGTTAAAATCACGGATGGAACTGCTGGTGGTATCACAAGAACCCTTCTCGAGGTTCTGAAACAGCGGAAATTGAGTGTGACGAAACTGGTTGGTTTAGGCAGCGACGGCGCTTCTGTCATGACTGGCAGAATGACGGGAGTTGGCGTGCAGTTGGCGCAGCATGCTCCTCACGTGGTATTGATTCACTGTATGGCCCATCGCCTTGCTCTGGTTTGTGTTGATGCCGTAAAGGAAAACCCGTATCTCGAGGAATACAGCTCGAAACTAGGACAGCTGTATGCCTACTTTTCATGCTCTTCACATCGGCGAGACAATTTGGTGCGTATACAGGAGGCAATGAACGACGACAAGGTCAAGCTTAAGGAACCGATTGCTGTGCGTTGGCTTGCTATGTACAATGCCGTTGTAGCTGTGTCCAAGACATGGGCGTCCCTTGTCGCTGTATTTGCAAATGACGCTAAGGCGAAGATACTTGGAGCATTCATTACCACCTACACTTTTGTGGCCTTCACTGCCTTGCTTTGTGATGTCTTAGAGGTGATAACGGACTTGAGTAAGAAATTCCAGACAGAGGCTATGGACGTCAGTGCCGTGAATGTGCATGTTAATATTGCCATGGCAGCCATACAGGGCATGAACGTGGAACCCGGAACGTGTCTGTCTACATTCTATGAGACTTTGCAATTGACAGCTGATGTGGATGCAGATGGTACTGAAGCGACGTCAGCCTGGTATAGAGGAGTTCAGCTGCAGTACTCCGATGCATCTGAGGCAGACTTCCTACTACTTAGAGACTCCTATTTAGAGTCTGTAATAGAGGGTCTAGATGAGCGTCTGTGCAGTGATAGCACTGCTGTGCTGGATGCGTTCAGTCTTCTGGAACCGCAGATGGCTCGGTCACTTCCAGATGATGAAGTGTCGAAGTTGTTTGATTTGCTGGAATCGCACTTCAAAGCAAAAAATGCTTCAGCATCTGATGATGAATACAGCTTTGTGAACGTACCAGCCCTGAGGAGAGAATTTGTCCGACTGAGACCACTGTTCTCAGGTTGTTATTCAGGCCTCCGGTTTGAGGGGCTAGCGCGCATGTTGTTACTTCGACATAGAGATGATTTCCCGGAGGCTTGCAAGCTTGCTGAAATTGGACTGACAATGCCAGTTTCAACAGCAAGTTGCGAGCGAGGCTTCAGCCTCCAGAACAGAATAAAGGTGAAGTCTCGTACACGACTGCTTCCGGAGAACTTAGAAATGTTGATGAAGTTGGCGGTAGCTCCTGATTTGGAACAGTTTCCAATAAACCGTGCTGTAGCGCACTGGTACAACGCTCGCAGGAGACGACTAGGACGCCTATACCAACCGAGTCAGCGGCGTAGTGCCGTTCCGTTGCAGGGCCAGAACAGCACATTTGCAATACGCGCATTTGAAGAAACTGAAGAGGAATTGGTCGGAATTGATGACTGTTACTGTGGTGATACTGATGACTTTGAGTTTGACTAGAAGTGTGCAGGCTGCAGCATAAATGCATAATTAAGACTTCATAAGTTTGCATTCAGTAACCTGTGTAACACTGTACGCATGACGCTGCTTTAATTAGCATTTGTGTTTTATAGTTCATTCTGTAATCGATGACAATGTGTTTTAAGTTCAGAGTTGTCATTACTCATTAGTATGGAAAGCATGAAAATGCAACTGTTCAGACTGTAGGGCCTAACTGTAGGCTTGCGTTTCTTTGGTAGTCATGTCATGCAACGTGTGATCTTGCATGGCAGCATGTGATCTACGTCGTACATGTAGGCCTAATCCTGGGTTGGCTTCATTGTATTTAAATACGATGTATTCTGTGTTACGCGTTGTTGATAACGTTTCTAATTTTTATTGCGACGCGACGAGCGCGATAGCGATATTGTCACTCACCGGTGTTTGCTCTAGTATTGTCAACAAACACACATGATACTGTGCCAAATATAATGATTTATTAATACAATACAACACAATGCATAGCAGACTGCAGTATTACGTAGGCTATCTAACAGTGACTATGGCAATATCGTTATCAAATTTTAATAGCAACCATATTCTGTGATTTCTACCATCAACGTTAGGCCATTACGACAACACAATGACTGGTATTTTATGTTGGGACAGTGCGACTCCAAAAATGAAAAGGTATGGAGTCAATGACTCTGACAGCTTTTCTGACTGACTCCCTAATCGTAGACACCGGGCGTCAGCGACTCTTTGAAATATTTCCTTAACGGAAACGCTGCGCGTGCCTGTATGGCTCGCCTATTGACGACGCTTTTAACGATTTATCGCTAATAGCGTGCTGCGAGCACGTCGAGCTATTTTGAACTAATTCAGAACGAGTAGACTATTATACCGCTATATACGGACGGCCTTGAGCTGCATACTTGTCATGACATTGCTGTGCGGCGCCGCTGTACTTGACGCCTGGGCGACGAATGTCATAGGTAGAATGTGCTCGAGCTAGACTATCGCCGTACCGTTTGAGAAAAGCGTGTACTATTGTTATCGATCGAAGGAAGTTTGTGAATAATTATCAGTGATATGTCGATGGTTCGTTGAAAGTAAAAAGGTAAACTTTATTGGCAGTTACTAAAGCGCTGTTTACATTTGCATTATAGCATGTTGGCTCGTGACCAACAGCACTTAGGCCTATTAGGCATTAAATCACGGAAGCGGCAGATGATTGGCATGAACTTGGCTACGCAAAATGCAGCACATTACGAACATTGAACCCGCAGTAGAGCACGCATTTCTACGGCATTAGCGTAGACAAAATTTTAACTGACTATGGATGTTCCGTTCTACTTTGTTCACTGTCAAGCCTGCAGTATTAGCCTAATATCAACTTTCTATACTGCATCTTCTATAGATTCCTTTGCACTTTGGATGCTGGCGACGATGTTGCGAAGATCGTCCAGTACTATCTACGTAAGACTGCATATTGCACAATGAACCTCTGTCTCATCCTTGACAAGCAACAAGTCTCCGCTGCCGCTGACAGACCCGCGCGACGCAGAGGCTCAGCGCATGCTAAATGTTCAGTGTCGCATCATATGGTAATCAAAGCATTTCTTCTACTCGGCCTAGCTGCTGAATAGTTAGTTAGAAACGTGCAGATTAGTGTGGCATGAGCAAAAGTGCTTCTGGGACACGGTATACACAAACTAGAATTATGGGAACGACTTTGTGAAAAGAAATGTCTTTAATTGTCTTTTGAATGAAGCCAGGGAAGTAGCTGTAGTGACACTTGTTACTGTTCTACGCACGAGCAGCCGTCACACGGAAAGAGCGGTCACGGGTCACCCGTGGTTCGGAGTCGTGTTTTAGGTACGATCAGCCGCTGTAGAGAGCCGGACCGTAGTCGTCGCAGCGACTCCGCTTCGTCAGTCCATTGAAGATCGTTTTAAGTATGGAGGCACCATGTTATTACGGCAGCGGAAAACGAGTACGGCCAGTCGAAATTGTATTCTTTCCGGAACTCGACTCGCAACCAGTGGAGGTCCAGGAGAAGATGTGTGACGTTGTCGTACCTCTGCGCGTAACAGACCAAACGTGCCGCAGCATTAAGTACGGACTGCAGACGGTCCAACAGGTGACCGGGAAGACCAGTCAGAATCACACTGCCATAATCAAGTCGCGCAATGATCAATAACGTGACTAGTGACAATAGGACCGGCTGACTGACCAGTCTACGGATACTTCGGAGTCGGCGGAGGGCGGCGAAACAGTTTGAGACAGCTTTTGAGACATGACTCCTCATGGACAGGTCGCTGTGTGGACGACACAAGTTGAAATGAGCTGCTGGAGGGCAGGGGTTGCATCAGGAGCGCAGGATCCATATGATGCCGTAGGTTGTCTTGAGGCGACGCAGCAGAGTGGCATGATCTACCGTATCAAATGCTGCTGAAAGATCGAGCAGCGTCAGTAGGCCTACGGCGAAATCGCCCCTGTCGAGTGCGTCGAGAATATCTGACAGCACACGCAACACCGCGGTGGTGTGATCAACAGTTGTCCGACGACCATCAGAAGTTTGACACCGGCGAACTAAGATGACAGCGCCTGAGACGATCAGCCGTAACAGAGATATGGTTGTTGCCCATCAAAATTTAAAAGGCTCACGTGACCTGACCACACCCCTTTCCGAACGGATGGTTTGCCGTCCGTGAGCTAGCACTTGTTATAGAGTTGCCAGATTTATGTTGTCAAAATACTGGAGATATTTGGTTAAACGTGACGATCGCCTAACACGACGTAAAAAGTATAAAATTCGCGTCAGTACGGTTGACAAAAATAGGGACCTATAGCGTACGCGTGTAGAGCAACCCCTGCCAATCGCCGTGAAATTTGATGTCCTTGATTAACACAGGAAACGTCGTACATGTTATTTCCCATCAAAGATTATAAATGTTTAACCATTTTAATACTGGTTTGTCATGTGTCTGAATAATACGGGAGGATTTATCTCGCGGGTAGGGTCTGTCCGGGAGACGCGACGTACGTTAGCTAACAGCTACATGTAGATCTGAACAAGGAAACTTCAACGACCGTCACTATTCTATTCACATCAGACTCACTTTTCAGGTGCGTGAGGCATTCTTCTTGGACTCAGTGGATAAAAGAGGTGCAAATTACAACTGTGCGTTACGACATGTTTTAATGTTTAAATCAATCTAAAGAAAACGTTCATTGTTGCAAGGAGTAAAATTAAAATTCACGTGCAGTGAAAAAGATCGCAATTTAATCTTCCAAAAACACGCCCTAGCTTGCGGCCCCTTCAAGGCTTGCGCGCCCCCTCCCCCGCAATTGAGGGTGCTGTGAGTGTGAGGTCCTATAAGCACGGTACTGATTTGGAGACATTTTACTAGTATTGTGAATAGGAGTAATTTGAATCACCCGTGGAACGAAAAATGAATAGGCCTATACTGTAATTATAACAGGAATCGTCTCGATCGGCAAAGGACAGGGCGGGCATTGCAACCGACGGATCCGCGGAACTTGGGGCGGAAGACGTCAGGGAAAGGAGCCTCGTCGTCTGGTCTTCCACTGACAGGACGGAACTCAAAGACAGAAAGGAGACAGATATGCTGTGTCCAGGAACAGGAGGATGCAATCCAGGGCGTTCCACCTGAATGCTTGATTAATATATGTCTGTCGCTTCGACGAAGCCTTGTGGCAAGGAATGTTTTTTTCACCTAAATGAAAGCAGCAGAAGGAAATCTTTTACTGCCGGAAAGGTCATCGGCAAGAGGAAAGTCCGAAAAGTTCTTTTGTTGGTAAGAAGGAATTAAAAGGCATGGGGAGTCGGAGGAAAATGTGATGGAGAAGGAAGGAAGACAGAAAATATGGAAAGATGAAGTTTTATGGAGAAATATACATGGTTGTAATAATTTCAGCAGATAAAATTCTATAGATAAATAATTTGGCGGGGAAACAACAGGTGCTGAATTTAAATCTAGGCAAAGTTCCTATACAGGAAATATGAGAATAGCACATTGTTTAATTTTGACGGGAATAATTTTTAATCTTGATAAATGTGCAGGGCGCATATGACACGGAATGCATTTTTTCAGTAAGAGGCCATTCCCGCCGGAATACAAATAATAATATCAAAAATTGTAATGTGAAGGGCGATCGCTTCAAAAATAGCCTCTCTTGAAATTCTAACGTGGTTTGCAGAAGTTGTCGCAAAAAGTTTGGGGCGATTTTAATTTGAGTCATCAATAAAACAGAGGATTTGTTGGTTGCTGTACAACTGCTGTGTGTCGCCGGTTGGCGAAGAGTGGGGGACCACGTGGGGTGATCATGTTCACAGACCCATTGTTGGCTTACTTCCGCATTTGTCCAAATTATTGTCATTATTCAGTACATCGACTGACATTAGTTGCGGCAATGAAAAAGAAATCATTCGTGTTTGTTGTTCATACAGTTGTCAGTTGCACGGTCGAAACTAATAAACAAAGATTGATTGATTGATTGCACAAATTCGGGCGGTCGTCAGGTTGGGAATTGACACGTTAATTTCCAATATTCTAGTTAATACCTCATTTATCACTGGCCCGGCTAATGGGCCAGTATTGTTTTGCTCGCTGGTGTCTGTCGTCTGTCGGCATTGTCTATCGTCGTTTGTAATGCTGCCGGCGGGCGGCTGAACTGCACGGCGAGCCAGTACGGTTACATCCCGTTAGGGCGATAATTTGTTTTAATTATCACTTTAAGGACATCGGCATATAGCAGCTTTCTATTGGAGATGATGCCATAGGCCTATTATGATGGAGAATGTCGGTTGAAAGACAAAGGAGAAATTCTGCTACGAACCAGAACTGATGGATGCATAATGTTGGGACTAAAGCTAGAGGGATCAACCATACTAACTCCAATAATTGTCTAGGTGAATAGCAACAGTCTGTTATTTTATGTAAGTTTTGCTATTTAGTCTTCTTTTAGTTTTTGCAAGATGAAAAAACAGAATCAGCCAGCATTTGTCGTTGCAACAGAGTATTCCATCATCGTTGTGTATTGTCAGCCATGAAAATGTTTAGTCTTGTCGCCGTTGTCGGATGGGTGCGTGGCTGACAAGTGTATGCAACTGAATGACATAAATCGATAAAAGAAGTACAATATTACAAACAGTATTAACTACAGGTCCATCTGTCGCTACTCTATCTGTAATAAAACTCAAAAGATACCGCAGATCTAAATGCATACTTAACGTGAACGGCGGCCAGCAGGAGACTAAACAGAACGCAGCAGACACCGAACCATAAGTATGCATTGCTCAGAAACGCATTTTTGCCACCGATCCAACTAGTCGTGGCGAGAATCATTGTCTTATGGCCGTTGAACACTTTAACTGGGAAGGCATAGCCAACAGTGAGCGTATAGTTGCCAGCAGGCAGACCATTTGCAAACAATTCTAAGCCAACGGCATCGTCCTCTTCCTCCTCGTTGTTATCATCATCAGCTGCAGTACCATGGGCCGACGGCGAATGGTCGATGAGGCGGTACAACTTACGGAACGATGGAAATGCAGCAGCACGCATCCAGACAATCAAGTCTTCATTCTTGTAACCATTGTTGGATGCATTGTGCAAATCCAGTTCGTAGACCGGGCGATGCCAGTTGAATGGTGCCGCAGTTCCGACAAAACCGTCAGGCGGATTGTGAAATCGCTGCAGTTTGTCAGTCGTCCACGCGATGCCGGTGTTCAGCAACGGTACTTCGACAGCTCTGCGACGAGATCTGGTGTAGGTCAGTGTTAGCGTATCGTTGAAGAGACTGTTGGCAATGAGTCCACACGGGGCGTAGACGACATTCCTTCTGACGTCACCGACGTACGGATAACAGTTGCTTTTGGTCATCATCACTGTCAGTAACTGTCCGCTCATCTCACCGCCAGCTAGCTGATTTATGTCCTTAGACATCACGTACAGTCGATGGTTCTGATAAAAGTTTGACAACCCGTAATACATGTACACTGTCCCCACGAAAGCGTCAGTGAGCTCGAACTTGACGTTACAGTAGCAGCGATGCCCGACGTGCAGTGCGATGTATTCTGAACATGTTCTGTAGCTGATGCGAAGTTGTGTGCTGTCTGGTTGACAGTCTGTGTACTCCACCGTCAGTTCACTCACGCCATTAGATGTGTAGTGCACAGCCATGCCGATACAGATGAAAAGTAAACCGATAACTATCATGGACGGTATAGTCGTGCTGGCGGATGTCAAGTTAGGTCTCCAGGCTGGAAGCTTTTGCTGATAAAATTTCGTACCTCGTTTATGCAGAAGATTTTGATGTACAATATTAGCTTTGATCTTCGGTTGTTCGTGAATCATTTTCGCATCTAGGCCTACACATATGTCGCCGTGTAATTTGTAAACGTGTATCCGAAAACTTGTAAACGTTTACTAAACTTTTACGCTAATATGGCGGTCAGTATTCAGCAACAAAACGATAACAGTCACGATAACATCATTATAGCAAGTAACGTCCAGCAGCCGCCTATGACGTCAGCTCGTGACTGGCTTCAGTGAAGTTCATTCATCCGATTATTTCATCATCATCATCATCGTTTATTTTCAGACACAAGGTCCATAGAAATTACAATAAAACAACACAGAGGACAGACAGGAAACATACAGAAATATAAACACGGAGAGTGAGAGAGACAAGGACAGAAATAAAAACATAGAGAATTAAAAAAAGATTGTACGTAATGTGTTACACATAAGAGTCATAGCAACGCAGTTAAACACATGAACACAACTGCATAAAAACACACAGCATAAAACTATAATCCAACACTATTTAGAAACCTGACAA
>Ga0209780_1004125_pt1 | contig 11095 bp, 7 predicted proteins | sample WorMetexBAHAMAS2_FD_187384 | JGI IMG/M metagenome (GOLD analysis project Ga0209780, IMG submission 187384) | Marine gutless worms symbiont microbial communities from Max Planck institute for Marine Microbiology, Germany - Inanidrilus exumae... | ecosystem: Host-associated > Annelida > Digestive...
CTATATTAACTGTTGATTTGACGAAGATACAATAGTTGTAAACGGAGTCATGGGATCACTATCGCTGCGAAAATAAGCGTACAAGTATCGTAACTTGCATTGCGTCTGACTTACGATAGTTGTAAACTAACAAATGACGCGAATTTGAACTTACGATATTTTGTTTTTTAATAATAATTTACTAAATATTCGTTTAGTGTTAAAACTAATTACACTATCAGATGAAGGACGAAATTCTGAATGGAACGGTATAAAAAACTCATTTTCGACCAAAAATCGACTTACGATAATTGTAAACTAAGCCATCGATATTTACGATGTAGCTACAAACGCGTTGCGTTTGGTCTGAAATAACCGGAGGTAAATGATAATTAATTTGGTGTCTTCGGACGCAAGACACAAATGCGACGCACCTGCAAAGCAGACATGCATCAACACAGCCCACCCACGAATAAACGCCACGCGAAGTCTTTTTTAAAGCGTACTGAACAGAAGCCACGCCACTTAAAGTGCGTCTTCTAACAGTTTTAATAATTACTTTTAAAAGTAGTATTTCAAACAGCGTACTGTTATGACGTCTCTCATCACTAAGACGACACTACAAAAAATACAATAAGAAGAAATCGTGAACGTTTATTAAAAACACCCAATCAAACAATAGGCGCTTGCCGCTGAACTGACTTTAAAATATGCCTATGTACTCGGTGTAAAAACGTAGAATGTCGTCGACATGTGTGATAAGTGACGCATGTATCACGACGTCAATTTCACCAGTCGTCGGTACCCCCCCCCCTTTATATATATTTATTGAATAAGCACAATGTGCAGCACAGAACACATAAAACAATAAAAGAGCCTAAACTATAGAGCATAGATTAAATTATAGCAGAGGTACCGGAACGCGATCCGACCCCAAACGATATGCGTTGCTTCTATAGCCGGTGTCTAATGGTGGCGGAAAGATGGGGTGCTATCATGCAAGGGTGCAAAGCCAGAGGCCGCGGAAACGCAAATTTAGAAAGTATAAATTAGCCCTGTGAGGGACTGACGGTCGAATCTTCACAACAGACGTTTTTGCCAAGTTCAAAGTCACGTGACACAAAACTGTGACTAATATCAGAAATTCGGCCCGACGAAATTTAGATATCGTGCCATAGTTTAAGAATCAGTGGCCCGTTCCCTGTTGCAAATGGCGGGGGAGATAGCTTTCGAAAATGGAAGGATTTCCAACTTTCAAGGGCTAGTGACTTTGATTTTGACCTTGGATCGGGTGACTTCGGGTCATACTGCATACCGTCGTGCATCACTCATCGACCTTTACCTACATGCCAAATTTCATTGAAATCGAAGAAACTTTTTGTGGACTCGAAAGAGTCGGCCTAATAAAATTTGAACACATTTTATGATATTCTTACAAAAAAGTGTGACAATTTGTATCGTTTATTATGCTGGCCGCGTCTGGCAGAAAGCGTAATGTAACGGTCTGGCGTCCGCATCCGTTCGTCTGTCTGTCCCGTCGGCATACGCACCGTAACTCACCAGGGGCAGCATGCGACCATTGCAACGCGGCCAGCATGCATTTCGGTCAGACAATATGGACCGACATACTTGTTACCTTATTATAGGAAGTAATGTATATCAGCCCTGTAAGTTACGTTTCTGTCCGTCGAAAGGAATACTCAAGTGTGTTAGTAACAGCGGAACGCAAAGAAATCATCAGCGTTAATAGACACACATATCAAAAACATTTTTGTAGCAGAATATTACACCTGAGTGTAAAGTTGTAAACGCACTAATATAATAGAGTTGGTAGACAACTTTTCGACCTGTTACTTTTGTCTGAAATAACCGGTGCGATGGGGAGTATTTATACATCAGTCAATTATGAGTTTACGGCACTTAGGCCTATAGTAAAACGCTTTTGCACTTTTCCAATAGATTATATTTCTAGCTTGGCGAGATATTCTACAACGGGACGCACATAAGCTGTAAAAGTACGAAAAATAAAATTGGTAGTCATCAGATATACAGGAACACAAAAATGCTATACATAATGCATACTCATGGACTTCAAGACAATTTCATTTATGTGCAGTCACTGCAGTGATACGTTAAATGTCACAGCAATAGCAAGGTCACAACAGAAATCAGCTTTAGGAAATAAAACAAACGAAGCCAACAACACAATAGTCACACGAAGCTCAGCTATCGCCGAGAGACCCGCGCGACGCTCTGTATCGTTTGAGATGTTGATGAATTACGCATACATCGCGTGTCAGCCTGAGGAGCACTTTCAGCAATTGCCTCGTTTTATTCCGCTACCTGCATAGTTTTGTACACGCATCGTTCTAGTAAGCTCAACTACCGCACAGCCAGCATGCGATGCTCCGTGTCACATACATAAGTAAACGTGGGTGTCATCAACAGACGTTCATACGACCAACCTTATTGATGTCAACTGGACAGTAACTGAGATCATCAAAAAGTGACTATCACCAAAGTTGTTGATGACATCGCGTCTTTCTCCGCCAGCGCACTGTCGTGGACGCTGACCACCGTCGGATGGACACGAACTTTCGGCGGTAAGTCTGAGCCGAAGACTTCTCGACCGGTCCACACACGCAATCTGGCGCCCCCGTTGTGGATCATTCCATCGGAAGTTCGTAAAAATCTTTTGTGTCGTAAACTGGAGTCTTTGGCTATCTTGCGGCGGCGTTTCTGAAGTTCTGCATTTAGCCATCTTAGCAGTACACCGACTTATGACGAACGGACGGACTGACGGCGGACGGACTCGCGATGATAGCAAATACCCCACAAGCATAGCGTCGCGCGCGTAAAAATCATATTTGACAGGCTTGTAGAAAGAATGACCTTGAAAGTGACTCAAGGTCATCGAAATTGCCTCTATTGGATAGGTCATATGTCACTTCCTATTAGTGGTCTGTAGCAACAAAGATGCTATCTGGCACCGTTTCCGAGATGTTACCACATTTACAGTGTATACGTGACTGGCTGTGACTTTGAAAAGTACTTGGTTTTCGCAAAGATGGTTGAAAATACAAGCCACGTGCGCTAATTCATTCATGTGTAAAAATATCGTAGATAATACACAATGTACTTCCGGAGGTATATGAGATGGTGAGGTTTCAAACTACGAAAGTGACTTTCAAGGTCACTAAAGGTCGCCGGTAATGGTACCATTCGATAGGCCATATACGATTTCCTATTACAGTCTTCCATTGCAACTATGTCTCTATCGTGCACCATTTCCGAGATACAATCACTTATTTCCCAAAATTTAAAGCGGTCACGTCATCCTTAACACATCCTTTCGGAGGTAATCTATCATACGTGCACTACTAATCCTCTGTATCAAATAGCACACGAAATTTAAAGTGCATAGCTTTAACAATTGAAAAGATATGACTTGGAGCGAAATTAAAAAAACGGGCAACGTGACCCTGACCACGCCCATTAGGGGTAGCATGTCATTTCAAGGCTAGCGTTTGGTATATTCTATCTGCATACAAAATTTGGCGACTCTTGCTTCAGCCGTTCCGGAAATATGATTGCGGTCGTCCAAATTGAAAATGTGTCACGTGATACTGACTACGCCCATTTTATGGGTGGTTTGTCATCCGGAAGATAAGACTTGATATAGTCTACTTGTGTGCAAAATTTAACGACTCTAGCTTCAGCCGTTCCAGAGATATGGTTGCTGCCCACCGAAATTTAGATGGTTCACGTGACCTCGACCACGCCCCTTTCAGGGATGCTTTGACATCCGTGGGCTAGCACTTGCTACGATCAACCCATGTGCCAAATTAGAAATCTCTACGTCAAGTCGCTAAGAAGATATGAAAGACGATAGAAAATGTGGAAAATGGTGTGGTTTGGAGCAGTTAGGGGTCACTCAAGGTCACTGAAAATAGCGCCATTTGATAAAGCGCACACGAATTCCTATTAGCCTTCCATAGTAACTATGTCGCTATGTTGCACCGTTCCGTTCTGAGATGTAGCAAGATATTGCTCGATAATGGCCGATTTGAACCTATCCCACCTCTATTTAGCACCCCTGTTTGGCATGACCCCTTTACAATTTCACCGAAATTTTTGGCACCAGAAAACTGAGTCCCTGGGCTATCGTATGGCGTTGCTTGTGTGATCCTAGGTTTAGCCGTCTTAGTGGAACGCCTACTTGTGACAGACGGACAGACAGACAGACGGACAGACGGACACACGATGACAGCAAGTACCGCGCTAGCATAGCGTCGCGCGGTAAAAATCGTTTGGCGCACGGCCGACATTAAGTATCGGCCACACATGTGATAATAGATATCAATCAATCAATCAATCAATCAGTTTATTAAAGTGTATCTGATTGTCTGCCTGTCTGTTGGTCACGTTCGTGAGCCCTGCAAAAACGGATGAACCGATCGAGATGCCGTTTGGGGTCTGACTTGGCTGGCCCCAAGGAAGCATATATTAGATGGTGGTCCAGATCCCCCAAGTGGAAGGGGCAAGTTTGTCCGCCCCATTGAAAAACATTGGGAGTTTTTAATGCGGGGTACGCATAAACTAGATGCTGTTTGGGGGCTGACAGTTTGGGCCAAGGAACCATGTAGTAGATGGGGTTGGGACGTAAAGTCTTAACCCAATCGATCAATTAGATGGGCTCAAGGTCGGACGAATCCATTCGCCGCCGGGAGGAGTGACAAGCCAGCGATGCGGCCTTTCGTCAAAATTCTTAGACCATCTGTTTGAAACTGTCACTGCAGCTAGCCGACGGGGAATTTCGGTCTTTTAGACCGTTTGGCCATCATCGGCGAAGGGCACTATACGGCCGAGCGTGCGGAGACAGCGTGGAATTAATAGCTGCTGACGGCAGGCAAATCGAAGATTATTTTGGCTAACTCGGAACGCATGTGACGCGGCCAGCGTGCATGCTTTTCTGCATTATTCGTGTGAGTCCGTGGAGGCGACGGTTTGATCGGGAATGCACTGGATGACGACGCGGTCATCTGACGCTGAGATGGACCACGTCAAACTGACCGGCGACCTGACGTCATCGTGCAGACTGGACAGCAAACTGACCACGTCCAGACTCGTCGTCGGCAAAAGTAGTCGACGCTCGCTAGAGTCGCTCGCTGACTCGTAGAACTTCAGCGGCGATCCTTCTACAGCTGAACCAATCAGCGGCAGATTAGCACACACGATGCGACTTTGACACCTTTGCCGCGTATGGCGGAAAGCGTAATGTAAGATCTGTCCGTCCGTCTGTCTGTCTGTCCCGTCAGCATACTCACCGTGACTCACCAGGGGCAGGATGCGACGCGGCCAGCGTACATTTCGGCCCGACAATAAAGAGGACCGACATACTTGTTATTAAGCCGCATCGTCTGTATGTAGTACATAAATGCTGCCTATTGCGACAGATATTACACGTAGCGTGGTCTGTGTGTGCGTCTGTCTGTGTGTTGGTCATACGGTTGTGCTGTGCAAATACGGCTAAACCGATCGAAATGCCGTTGACAGGCTGACTCGTGTGGGTCCAAGGAACAACGGATTAGACGGGGATCGAGATCGGACGAATCCAATCGCAGCCGCGAAGGGGTGACAAGAGTCACAAGACGGCGATACAGCCTTTTGCCAGATTTCTTTGGACACTTGTTATTATTGCTATTACATTACGCTTTAACATTGCTATTGTTATTTAAAATGTTCTTGACTGTTCCATGACTTCATCTCAGACACAAACGGGTGTATATTTTATATTTTAGCCGATAAGAAATACGTCATGCGTACTAATCCCGTTGTCGGTGAAACAAGAGTCACCGACGCCAGCGACGTTGACGCGATTTCTTTTCTCAGTAGGACGTTCCAAGTGCCGACGACTTTCGATGACGTCGAGTAGACGGCTGCATCCACGCAGCACGGTGTCGTCTTGTTTCTCCGGGTCGTTCGACTGATGCGGACAGCTGCTGCAGCTGATCACTGGAATCACGAGCAGCATGGCGACTATCGCCACCCCGGCACAGACCACCGCCAGTCGCAGCACGAACGTCAACGAAACATCATCCGCAGTGGCCGGCGTTGTCGACGTAACGGCGTAGAATGCATCCGACGCTGCTACCCCCTCTGTCGCTTCTTGTGACCCGTCTATCGGACGCCACCGTTTTGCCATCTTCTTAAAGTATTCTACAGTCGAATCAAGACAGCATTGTCCAATAGTTATTCAAATTCGTTGGCAGAATACTCGGTCACATTGTGAGAATTTGGTACGGCCAAAAGCAACTCTGGATACGCCGTTATCTTTGTTAGAAACGGATTTAAGTCAACGTAAAGTTAGTATACGTACGTAAACGCGTAGATATGTATAACGCTTTATTACAATGTTATATCTCTAAGGCGTTTAGGTATGACTTGTGCTATCGAGGGATGACCCAGTTTTATCTGCCACCCACATGTTTAATACAGACGTTGAATGGACCATACATGCCTTTATTTCATACTAGAATATATAATAAATTGTATTGGTAAATGTTTGCAAGTCTTGATCTGCTTAGTTAAGTTATTAGCTTCTATTTTTCGTTCACTTTTTATTGTTTTTTGGTGTTATTATATTTCTCTCTACCATTTTGGTGAATAAAGATGAATATTTTCCAGCCGCGGAGCTTCACCGCACTTTGGCCGGTACTCATTTCCCACCCGCCGAGGATAGGAGGCTGAGTTAGATCGTTATACATAATTTCATGCTTAGAATTATGATTAAGTTCTCATACCGTTTTATGCGTGAGTCATGTTACAGCATTATACTCACTGAATTGAACATTAAGACAAACAGCTGGCTTACAGTGAAACGTATGAGTTAATAGAATAAGACATTTTACTAGCTAGTGGGACCTGGGCAGTTGTTAGCACAAAAGTCGGACTCGACGTCTGGCGGACAGATGGCGCTGCACTCGACACATCGGTCTTCCACTGCGTCGTAATATTGGTCAGCAGCGCAGTAGATGTCAGCTGACTGCACAACGACATACGCAAAACAGGAAATCTTATTGCCGCTGGCTGCGTCTAGCAGATAGCGGGTATGCAACGGCATGGCGTCCATCCGTCCGTCAGTCTGTCTGTCTGTCCCGTAACGGCGAAAAACTCCACGCATGGAAAAACTGGCGGTCTGTCTGTCGCATGTGGTTAATGTGTCGCGGCAGTAGCAGCGGCGCGGGGAAGTGACGACAGCGTGGGCGTGGCTCACGCACGCAGCCAGCAGCAATGTTGCGGTCTGACTGAAGACCGACACAGACTTGTTATGTTTTAATGTGTTCGTTTTTTTCAATGCTGTTCTATTCTATGACACAGACAACCAAGCAGTGTGGCCGCGAACGACCACAGATAGCATCCAGCACTCGCCCACTCTCATTTGCCTCTAATATCATAATCAGTAATAGAATGCTTCCAGTTGAGGTCGCACCGACCACCTTAGTAGCATTTTAACCACCACGAATTTTCGATTCGCTGTTACTTATTTACAGTTTCAAAGTTTCCAACTGCTTTTCAGCCACGATCGGCCTCTCATTCCCAGAAGTTGTTGAGCTCGTTTTCCTCCTGTGACCTTGAACTTTGACCTATGTCCTTTACCTATGACCTGGACAGTGTCAAGATAAAATATATAGGTCAAAGGTCATCTAGCTCAAACGTTATTGTCCGGACACAAACACGTAGACACACACACACGACCGATTACTTTACCTGGACCACTAAAGTGGTCAATAATCAACATATCACTCAAAATACAATTGCAAGTAATCACGCGTTTTATACTTCGTAGTCGCAAAACTCTAAGCTGTTGTTTTTGTTCTTATTTGGTACAAAGTTAGGCGAAATACATGTGAAACAAGGCAATAGTAGGTATCAGACTTCGCCGCGGTGTGCAATCGCACTGCCCACTTTGTGGCCGATACTAATTCTAACCTAAGTATCCCATTAACGTTAAATTAACTTCGCCTTCCTTCGTTCATGCATCAAAGTCAGCGGTGTATTTGTTTCTCCGCCAATGTTCACCGTTACCATAGTAACAATAGCTACGTGACGTGCGTTTCGGTAATTCTTCCCATTAATCGTCAAATTTATCTGCTCCTCTTTTACTTTAGTTTGCAAGTAATTTCGAAATACTTGGTCAAAATTATGCCCTTTAATAATAAGAAATTGAATTCTGTCCGTCTTTACGGTAAATAAGTAAATGTAAGCGAAATGGGTCTTTCGTAGCGAAATTCATACCGCCATATGGCCCATTATAGAAAAACATGATGTTAGCCACAAAACCGAAAGTACGTAACGTATCGCAACGACACCGGAGGAGGACCGAGTCACGGCCATAAGCAACATGCAAAAATTTGGTAAAGATCGAGTATGTGGTTCCAGATATATCCTCGCGGACACACAGACACACAGACGTACGTATCACAATACTTCGTGACTGTTACTGCGGGCGAAGTAACAATGCCTATTGTTAAACTTTGCCATTACTAGTGAAGTCTGGTGCTGATCGTATTTAAAGTATGTTTTAAAGTTCTTTCCATGTGACTTGTATATTTTGTGTAAGATAATAGGCCTAATTGCTTTTTGCGAGTAGGCTAAAACCTTCGCCTTGTGGCAAAACCACATACAGTCACGATCATACGCACACTCACCAATCATCCGCTATTGTTAAAGCAAACACACGACGTCAGCATCGACGGCGGTAAATCAAGTCAATTGTGACATCGTCAACATGCGCTCACGCCGAATTACTTTGCCATCGGCAGCGTTTGCGAAGTATTACGATGAGCACGTCTCTGTGTGTGTCTGTCTGTCTGTCCGCGAGGATATCTTCGGAACCACACGCGCGATTTTGTTTGTGCATCTTGCCTATATGGCCTTGGCTCGGTGCGCCTCGGGCGTTGTTGCGAAATCTCAAGGGACAGAGGCAACTTTGGCGGTTTTCTTCATCATTGACAATGCACTGTACAGCATAGCAAAAACGGCTGAACCGATCAAGATGCCGTTTGGGACGATGAGTGGGCTTGGCCCGAGGAACAGTATGTTAAGTGGGCGTGACGATCCCTGAAGCGGAAAAGGCAATTTTGGGGAAAACATCTACCCAACGAGCCTAATAGCCCTAATAATTTCGAATTGGACTGGTTCATGCAGCGGCACACGACAAAGGCAGACGCCTGGTTGCAAGCGTCGGACGAGTCTATTATCGGCCGCGAAGTGGGTCTGATTGCACAGCGCGGGCGAAGTCTGATATCTACGACTGCCTTGTTCATTCTTGCGTTTTATCTGTACGACAGCAAACGGCTCTATCGTGGAAATGGACACGACGATTTCTATTATATACACGGTGACGCAACAGAAGCCACTGAGAGTCAAACCTGTGCTAGCCTGTTGCCGGTGACTTTGCCAAGTACTGACTGATTTTCATTTTTACTATCAACGTCAGCGGTAAATTTGCAATGAAATCATCGTTAAAGACCCAATCACACTGTAGACGTGTCGCTACACTACCTTGTGAAATATTTAGCACCGTTTCATTTTTAGAGAGCTGCACAGTTTTTGCGCCACTCTGTAGAACTGCTTCCATCGTTGCAATATACGTCATTATGCATATCTGATTTTAATCAGGCCGCATCGCCTGCACGCACTGCATAGATGCGATCTGTTGTTATAGACGCCGCACGTAGCGTGGTCTGTATGTCTGTGTGTGTTGGGCACACGGGTGAGCTGTGCAAAAACGTCTGAAGCGATTGAGATGCCGTTTAGTAAGCAGACTCGTGTGATCCCAATGAGCCATATATTAGATAGGAATCCAGATCCCCACGGGAATTAAGGGGCACTTTTAAGGGGCTCATGTGCCAGCCCACTGTAGGGCATGAGCACTGTGCACTGTTCGCTTGCCGCCGAATGTGCCTGCCAGCGCACGCGGCAGACGAATGCATCCGCGGCCACGACTGGTTACAAGAAAACGGCGATGCGGCCTTTTGAAAATTACTTTGGACGCTTGTTTACGAGTGCAACAGATCTTTCAAGCGGTGGTTACAAGTACCATAAATTACTACAAGACTAGGAGGAGTCTACAATTTGCATACACGAATTTAGCAATGGCTTATTTCTCGTATTTCTCGTACGAGTAGGCTATCGTACGGAATTCGTAGCCTTTTTGCAGTCGTAACGTAGTCGTAATCATTATCCAATGTAACTGCGTCCTGTGACAGGAGCTTTGGAAACTAAAGTGGCGAATTGCTCTCGATAGGTCGCTGCATAACACATCTGCCGGCAAGTTGTTTACAGTTGCCATTCTTGTGCCCTTGTCATTAAGCAGTATAATTTGGTACTGGCTAATAGGCGATGATGCTCTGCGTCTGGGAAAATAACCATAGGTCTGGCATCTTACGCTGCAGACTGCAATGGTCTAACCACCTACCGGCTTAAGACCTATACGAAAGGAAAGCAGTACCTCGCCTACGCTGTAATAAAGCCGCGTTCACACCGGATCCGACACCGCAACGCAATTCACTGCAATGCAATGTACGGCGCCACACGTTGCCGCGCGGTGTCGTTGTATTGTGTTGAATAAGCTTGGAGCGTTCACACCGCGTGCGGCAAGATACGGCTCAGACGACGCTTTGTGCCGCAAAATCAAGACGCAATTGATTCTGCATCGGATGCTGCAATATGCCGCATCACGCCGCAAACGGTGTGAACGCTACACGCACCATTTATCTTTTACCTTTATCAACGCTAGCTTATCTAATATGACGTTGTTTCCATTACCTGTGCAGATTGGATAACGCACAGCAGATAGACTTCTGATGTTACTGCAAATAACAGAGCAGCCACCATAAGCAAATCAGTTCTCAAGTGACGAGTATGACTTTAGAACTTGTAAAATATAGGCCTATTACACAGACGTTATTTCTGTCAAATTATACCGTGTGTCTATACCCTACATTATAAAAACAAAAACTGGCTTCAGTTTCTCTTTATTGTAAAAGCCGCCGTTCTAAAACAGCAAATATCAAAATTTTATCCGCAAATTCTAAGCACAGAAGATAGC
>Ga0209780_1004126_pt1 | contig 11095 bp, 6 predicted proteins | sample WorMetexBAHAMAS2_FD_187384 | JGI IMG/M metagenome (GOLD analysis project Ga0209780, IMG submission 187384) | Marine gutless worms symbiont microbial communities from Max Planck institute for Marine Microbiology, Germany - Inanidrilus exumae... | ecosystem: Host-associated > Annelida > Digestive...
GATTAAATCACCCCCCCCCCATGGTGTCGCGAAATGCAGCTGCAGAAGTCTGCATCTCAGACGCCGAAAATTTGTGTCCATCCGCCACGGTGGTCCACGTCCACAACGGTGCGCTGGCGGAAGAATGTCATCAACATTGCTTACTGGCTGATGCTAGTCTCTTGGCAATAGCTGAGCTTTTTGTCTGAGAATATGTGGTTGAACACAGTTGACCTAGCCATCATTGAGGATGTATTGTGACTATGATTTTGTATGGTACACAAGTACACTTACTTATTTATTATTTGACGTTGATGGCCCAGTTTTTGGCCTTAGTAGTTTGGCCTTGACTACATCTGTGAGTTACTGGTACTATGCTTATGTCGTCAGTGATGTCTCATGATATTTTGATGTTCAGTGTTAGTCATTCTGTCACTGTAAACATCTGTGATATGCAAAAATGTTAGGTTTATGCCATAGACGTTTGCCCACTAGACAGTTAATGCAGTGGTCATTTTGTCCATTCACTGATCATTTAGTGCCGTAGACGGTTTGCTCACTGAATTTGACATTTTACCAATGTAAATCTTTTGTTCTTGTTGCCATCTTTTGAGCAAAGTTATCTAACTGAGCGGAGTGTGAACTGTCCAATGGGCATTGTGCCTAGGTACCAAATGTACTGCTTTAATGGTATTTTAGTTCACTGTCGCTTTTGCTTTGCAAATGAATTAGTAATTTATTGTTTCAGATGAGTTCTATTACTTGAGTATTCATTTATAAGCCAGTACTCAATTGGCACAGCTGTGTATTACAGCCAGGTGTAACAGTGCTGTTATTTATGAGGGTTAGGTTGTTATTGTTTGATTATGTTGATTCTTGGTGCACAGTATTTCTGTTTGCTGACCTGATATAAATTGTGTATTTTCTTGCTTCATCGGCTTGTAGTGCCGTTTCATCAGTCTGTCTCACTCTTGCACTATCTCCATAGAGTCATTGTTGTGGCCGATTTTGTTGCATGTGCTTGTGTTCAGTATACAGGTATGTCAGTCCACTTTGAAGCGATGCATAATGCTTTTTATGATTACTCTTCTGGTGCATAATGCTGAATGATGATGATGATATTGTTACTTCTGTGTAGATTATGTAATTGTTTTTATACATGCTTAATTTCTGTTGTGTGTGCACAATTTAGGCCATTGAATTTGATGTAAAATCCCAAAATTAGTCACAATTGAGATTTTCATTCCGGTGTTCCATATGTTGCCTTGAGCAGTTGTCTACAGTCTGTTATTATCTCGTCACTTTCTCCTGTCAGTTAGCAGACTAGACAGTAAGTGTATAAATAAATCGTGGACAACGTTTGTGTGTTTTTATTTCTGATTCGGTAATCTTTTATTTGTTGGTCAACTAGAGTCATTCATACAACACGAGGAAGGTTAAATTTGTTGTTATATCTCTGTAATGACATCTCTTCTGGCAGACAATAAATCCATGGGCTCCGGGGTTGTACTGCACCCTGATTTATTTGTTGATTCCGGCGCTGTATATAGGGGGAACCCCAGCCTAGTGCGTCCACGTCGCCCCCATGGACATGACTAAAGCTGGGCTGCACATTAGGAATAGAGAAATAAATTAATTACATTAAAAGTAAAAAAATAAAACAAATGATTAAATTAAATTAAATAGCAGTTCAACAACTTAGGTCTCAAATACACTCACAACCTTATCTTCAGTGAAGCACGCAGACGTCAAACCTAAGACAAGAACTCATCAGGAGATGAGATAGCAAACGTGAACTTTTCTAGTTCTGGCTATGTCAACCACTTTTACCCTTTTACGCAATGCGTTCCGGAAACTACAAATTCGGTATAATAACGCAAAATAAGGGCCATTTTGCTGTTCAAGGTCATTCATGGTCACCGATTTTGGTACCAGTCGAAAGCTCATATACGCCTTCCTATCAAGACGATATCTAGGCAAGTACTGTGCATTAAGTCTTGAATATATGAATCTGCTACAGAATTTCCACCTTGCAGTTATATAATATTTATGCCGTGGGTGTTACGTGATCCTTTTGCAGACGTTTACTACTAGACATAATAATCGTAAATTGTCCATAGTTATGGTTTGTCAACCAATTTTACACAATGCGCCCCGGAAACTAGCAAATTCGGTAAAATAATGCAAAATAAAATAAAGCCCATTTCGCCATTCAGTGTCATTCAAGGTCACCAAATTTGGTACCAATCGAAAGCTCATATACGGCTTCCTATCAGTGATTAATACTAACTTTTCTGCTATCTTGCACCGTTTGCGAGACATAGCCTTCGAATCGAGGACTAACGTTGATATCTAACATACATAATTTAGTCAAGTATTTTGCATAGATTTATTTCTTTATATAAGTATTAACACTAATAAATTATTCAACTAATTAATAAAAGTACGAAATCGTGCAAAATTGTATGTAGGCCTACTTACGACAGCATCGCCGCCTGTCGAGCGCCAACATCCAGAACAAACACCATATACTGATGAAAATTCGAGTGACACTCCTATAATTCTATACTGTCGATATCATGTTTATCGTATCATTGTAAGTGATATATCACTAAAAACTAGATGCTTTGGGCTACATTTCGGTTGCAGAATGTTTACGTTTATCTTTAACCACTTTTTTACGAAATACGCCCCGGAAGCGGCCAAGATCGGTGTAATAACGCAAAATACAGGCCATTTCGCGTTCAAGGTCATTCAAGGTCACCGATTTTGGTACAAATCAAAAGCTCATATACGACTTCCTATTAGTGTTTCATACTAAGTTACTTCCTATCTAGCACCGTTTCGGAGATATGTACAGCATTCCAAATGTCAAAAATCGCTATATAAATTGACTACTCCTCTTGCGTTAACCCCCCTCCCGACAGAGGGGTTCCCCTGGGACGATCTCCGTAAAATGTTCTGTGGATGTCAATGGATGGCCAAGGTACCAAATGGTATATAAAAATTGCCGAAAATTTTCACCGACTTAGTAGGGTACGGAGCAGTAGAGGACACAGAAAACGAGAATTATAAACTCTAAGTGCGTACTTAAAGTTTTAAGTACTTACTTAGAGTTTATAATTCTCGTTTTCGGTGTCCTCTACCGGGCTCCGTAGTAACGGGCAATTTTTAACTTGCAAAACTGGAATTCCTCGCTCTTTTTACTTATTTATTAGACATGCTCGTGTCGTGTTTTGTTATTTATTTATTTTGGATTTTGTTTACTTTACATCAGTGAACTATATAATTACAAAAGTGGTGTACATGTACGGTAAATTGTACATTACCGTCTTGGAATCGTGTCGACTAGATATATACGGTGATTTTATTTGTATATTTTGAATGTTTCAATTTGTGTAATGTTGAATTTGCGTCTCTGTAAATACACTCGAAGTATTGGCGGTAAGTTCAATCTGAGCTGTTTTACAGTGTGATGTTTGTAAAATATACTAGCGCTAAAATCGGTATGACTAATAACCGCAATCCAATCCAATCTATTGTGATGTGACAGGCATAGGAAATCCTCTCTCCCTGCATCTCAAATAACAGCATTAACGAAGTGGTTTGTGTTCCGACACTTGGAACTCGTATTGGAGTTACGAGTGTCGGAACTTCTGTACGAGTTCCGAGTGTCGAAACTATTACTTCTTTACCCACCAAAAGACTACGATGCGATACGCTTTCAATATCGTGATTCGCGATATTGAAAGCATATCGCATCATAAGTCTTCGCGATATTCGATACGATGCGATGTATCTTGCCATCACTACATTTAGTGATTCACGCAGTGTCGGAACTCCAAAACGAGTTCCGAGTGTCGAACTACAAAACCAGTTTCGGTTAGGGTAAGTTTTACTGTTACGGTTAGGGTTTAGGGTTGAGTACCAACACGCAGAACTGGTTTTGGGGTTCTGAGTCAGAACTTCTGACATTCGGAACTCGTTTTGGAGTCCCGAGTCGGAACTCCAATACGAGTTACGAGTGTCGGAACTCGAACCGCAGTGTAACATTACACACAAACAGGTAGACCACCAGTTCCTGTTAGATCTGATTTGTAGTCATAAACAACATTTTGATTTGTCCAGTATTTATCAACTCAGGTCAGTCTTAAACATGACAGGACAGATGGGACAGCTATTATTGGGACAGACGGGATAGCCTATACACAGACCGGACAGTTATGTCTCATCTGCACCTGTCGTTGACAGCACAGATGAAACAGGTCTAATTCTGTGATGACTAACAGTTACAACACTGTTGTACAGACTTTGAAATGAAATCTATGAAAGTAAATCTTACACAAGTACAGCATTTTATGGCCGATAGGCATGTTTCTGTGGACTCTGGATGGGCAGTCAAATGGCAATTACTGAGCAGACACATAGCCATAAACCGCAGTCAAACATCAGACAGCACTGCATCTCATTGTCTAAGCGAGTAGGTTCAAGAGACTATATAGGCTGTCCCACCTGTCCCATCCTCCCCAACAATAGTTGTCCCATTTGTATAGGCTATCCCATCTGTTCCGTCATGTTTTAGACTGACCGATCAAGTGACGATTCTTGAATGCATTAACAGAGCCAGCTGCCAAATCATCGATCATAATAATAAGTGAGAGGGGGCCAAGCCAACATCCTTGAGGCAAACTGCCTGACAAGGTTGTCCAAGTCGACAGCTCTCCTGGCAGTACTTGCCTACTTATCGTTTATTTTGCTAAATGAAATAGGTTCTATTTTTTGGTATTTTGAAGTACGTGTGCGATTTCTTCGTAAAGAGTTCACGTTAGCTATCTCATCTCCTGATGAGTTCTTGTATTGTCATTTTTTGGTCATGTTATAGGATTTGTAAATGGCAGCTGGTGGTGACTTAACAGTTGCACAGCAGCTTCATGATTGGGCCATCAATACTATGCACTTTGTTCCAAGTGGCCGACACCATGGGGCCAGAATGCCGACTGTGGAGGACTTTCAGGCGTAAGTATGAGCAGCAGATATTGACCTGTTGGACATATGGTGTACTGAGTGTAGTGTAGCTATTGTTGTTAATTCTTGGAATTCAGAGTTCCGTAGTGTGGGATTGTGAATTCCCGGGTCTCAAACAGAGAATAGTAGATTAGCATTCGACCACCACCTATACTGCTTGCAGTGAATTCACATTATCCACTAATTATAGTAGCCCGCATGAGCAAACTGCAATGCTGTGTGCTTTAGTTTAGTGACGTACAATTAAGAAATTTTTAATGTTGAGTACTGTTTTAATTACTATAATATTGTGATCATAATCACAAGTGATAAAAGTTCATGCATTTATAATTATTGCGTGTGTTTTCTAGAATATGTCGTGGTCAGACGAATGACATTTGGCGATACGTAGTTGCACATATTCGCTCAGCCAAGTAAGCTTTATTTTTTGTCACACGTTTGTGAATTACCATTCATACTTCTTGTGTCATGTAAATTTATAGGTGAACTGTATACTAGCTGACAGGGTTGGCAAGATATATATCTGTCATATATATGTATATGATATATATATCCGATATTTTCAGTCAGTGTTTTCGTTATTTTCTGCATTTATGTCAGAAGGCAAGATATAATTGTATTTTTTAGAAATAGTTATTTACTTAATGTTTGCATGTTTTGAGTAATAAATGAGAAATTTCAGTTTCTCTTCTACAGAAAGGTGATAAACAGATGTTGTATATTTAGGTGCGTCATTCTGTGTATGTATGTAGTTACGCAAAGTAGTCGCACCAGTAGCAAGATTCAATACAAACCTCAAGATAATTAAACTTTACTCCTCTAATGAATAAGAATTTACTTTCCGGTTGCAGCACTACACTGCATTTGATTTTACTATTCTACGATGATATTTTTTACTAATGCCGTTTAGTTTCTATTCTGAGACATCATTCACAGAGATGCGCATCCGCAGATATTTTGACGTCTGCATCTGCAGCTGTCCAACGACAGACGTCTGCGAACGTCTGCAGGCGGTTGGTATCCAGTCTTACCAGCAGTAATATAAGCAATGTAGGCTACTCGGTTCTGTCATGCACTAAAAAACTGCCATAGGAAAGGAATGAGTGATGCTACGAGTTACATGGATTAGACCTATGGAATGGTTAGTTGATTCCAAAATCGAAACTGAAAATCAGCGTTCATTAAGCACGCGCACTACACGTAGTTGGCGACCTTAGAAGGATGTGTCAGTGTCCGGCTGGCCGCGTCTGCAGCTACACCCATTGTTGCATTTACGTCAGTTCGCGGATGTGCAAAAAGATGAGTCTGCACATCTGTGGTCATTTATTACCCCCTACACTGTAACACAACACAAAGGAAATGTTCGTTAAAACCACGATTAACTCGCGATTAAAATAATTAATCGCGTAATTAACACGATTAAAAATATTAGTCGCTTAACAGGCCTAATTTCAGTACTTTTTAATATAATATAAACATGTCATAGATTTTCGAAGACATTGCGATATTTTCCCACCCTGCTAGCAGAAAAATAACATTGATGTCAAGTTTAGTGGAGGTCTGTTTGCAATCGGTTCAACAATTGCTTATTACTGTCACTACTGATGTGAATTCTCTGGGCATATGTTTGTGGTATTTTGCCTGAATAAAAGTACAACAGGAGATACAAATAATGCTATATTTGCAATCCTGTGTTATTAATAGTAATTGTGTTTGTCAAATGTTTTTGTTTACACAAAGGACTGTTAGAACAGTGAAAGGCAACTTGATGCTGTATCCTTTTGATATGAACCTTAAGGTACATGTTTTTCTACATATTTTAGCTAGTGTCATATTTTTGTGTGACTATTTTTGTTATTGTGTGATGCCATGTTAGCACGGTGTATGCTGTGGCACTGTCTGTCTTGTCTATTTGTCCGTATGTCTGTTTGTCTGTCAGAAGCCAGTATTGTACTAAAATTGCTAAATGTAGGATCATGCAAACAACATCCCAGCACTCTAGTTTTCTGATGCCAAAGATCGTGATGAAATTCGAATTGAGTCACTCCAAAAAGATGTGCCTAATACAAGTGTGATAGGTTAAAATAGGTAGTCTTTGACCAATATCTCACAGAAACTACAAGATATGGACGTAGTTACTATGGAAGGTTAACAGGAACTTGTATGCTCTCTGTTGAGTGATGTTATTTTCAGTGACTTTCAGTAACACATCAGTACCTTAAACCACGCAATATTTTACATTTTGCGTCACATTTCATATCATAGATTGTCTGCTGCTGACTGTATTACATAGCATCACTGTTCTTGACTTATGTAACACATATGTTTAAAACAAACTTGCTGATTCTCTTTGACATGTAAGGCAAAGACAACAAATGCGGGGTAAGGCATTGCAGCGAGAATCAGCAGAACAGCAGGATGCAACACAGGTTGATTTAGTTGCTAAGAAGCATGCACTTACATCAGAGATAGCATCAGTGGTGTCAGCCTCCCAGGTTCTTGAACGTGACATCGAACGACTCCGTAAAGAGATTGTGACAGCCGGTATGTGTTAATACATTTGTTGGAATATTCCCGTGTGTTACGTACATTTATTCTGCTACCAAAACAAGCCTGCAGTCGTAGCCAGTAACTTTGCCTCTGATGCTGCCACCTGGTGAACTTAATGAAAAAACTCCATCATCTTTGATTCTGCCCAATATCTGCATTATGTGAAAACGTGAGGTTAGCCCCAAAACCGGAAGTACATAACATATTGCATGGTCATCAGAGAGGACCGAGCCATGTCCACAGGTTTCGTTCATTTGTTCGTTCTTTGCGGCCAGGGGTCCAGCCTACTCCGGACCCCAGCGCTGAGACCATATAGCGGTCCAGTGCGCTTGCCCAGGGAGACGAAGGGAATTGGTAGGTTTGTGCAATATGTGTTAGTGACGTGCAGGGGAGGCGGGTTAAGTAGGATTGAGCAGCTTGTCGGGTATTACTATAGCGCGCCCTTCTAGACGTGGCCTGTTGTTTGGCCTAACCCTGACTGGCACTGTATATTTTGCCAACCAGCGGCCAGCCAGGTCTATTTACTTCGACTCATGCCGGCGCAGCAGGCAGACTTGACACTGCTAGATCAAGGTGTCTGCAATGGTCACAGTTTATAGAGGAAACCGTCGAACCCTTTTCCTGTCTGGGATTATCTCCCTGTTCATCATGTGCGTATGAATTATTAGAAATAATTCTTTTGGTAGGCGGACGCACCCGGGCCGAGTCGAACCCCAGCCACTGAGCGTGTCACGCTCTACTGCACATGGCGGCCAACTGCGTTAATCACTCAGCCACAAGGGCAGGTTATGGCCTGAAGTTTGGCCATGTGGTTTTTGAGGTATACAAGTGGACAGACAGACATACAAACAGACGTACAGTTACAGACATGTTGATCAGAATACTTCATACCCCAGTGTTCAAATGTTGCATGGAAGTATGGTAACTGTATGCTTGTTTGTGTAGAACAATCATACCGGTCTGCCGTGAGCCAGATTAATGACATTCGCCGCAAGAAAGTGCTGTTAAGTGCTCACAGTCAGCTGACCAAGGAGACTGTCATGCGTATTGAAGAGTTTACAAAACAGATACAACACAAGCATGAGCTGCTGTCAGAGCTTCACAGGTACAAATGTTTTGGTGATAGTTTTAACAGGTGTGAGAGTTTCAGTGATTGTCTTTGCAGATTTAACTAATTCACTGGTTGCTGATAGTTCTGCAATGTAAGATTTTTACTCTATTTATTTGTTTGTTGCACTCTAAGATGCAGTTACAGTGATAATATCATAAAAGCAGAGTATTTTTGTACATTTTCATCACTTTTGCCAGTTTAGATCACAGCTGGTTGTGGTTTATCTAGATTGTACCTTTTTAATCTGCTGTAGCCTTTTAGAATGAGCCATTGGTTCTTCATGTTACAAACAACATGGCCACATGGCAAACTATGGGTATTGTTTTCACTTGGGGTTGATTTTTGTTTTTTTTTTCTGCACAGCACTATGCTGCTATGGTATGTGCTATGATCCTGTGTCTGTCCATCACTAACTAGAGTTCTGTCAAAACTACTTAATGGATTGAGATGGTTTCGGCACAGAGGCTATCCCTGGCTTATCCTAAACTGTGTTGTAAGGTAATTTGGGTGTTTTTAATAATGAGCGTATAAGCGTACTTTCTCCGGAACCTTTTGTAAACTGAACTTAGCCATTTTCTCTCTTTTTTGCTATGGCATGTCGACAGTCACAAGTATTGTCATCTTAGTTCAGTCGTCGCCAGTTTATCACAGTGAGTGCCCATCTTTGTTTCGAGTACATTGACTGTGATATTCAGCATTGCATGTTTTGTTTGTGACAGCTAAAACTTGTATTATGTGCTTTTGGGCAGTATAATAATAAGTGGAACAGGTGGATGTGGATGGTACCAGCCTACCAGCAGACTTACAGCCCAAGTCAGTTGGCCTAGTCTTAAGTTTGGCTGGGAATTTTGGCACTATGTCTGCATTCGTCAAACGAACTGAGTGAACTTTGGCAACATTTGGCTTTTTCCACGATGATAGAATCATAAACATTATCATGCTTTATTGTTGTTGTTGTTCTTATTTGCAGAAAGTCTTCTCAGCCTGCAGTGATGGTGTCCAGAAGTGTGCAGCAGCCATCTGAATCTGCAGGTGCCAGCAGTATGGAAACAGTCTCCATGGTAACTAGTCATCATGTCCACCGAATTTTCCACTTTTCATCATCTTAAAGTTACATTGGATCGTAGAAGTTTCAGTATAAACATTATGGGGACCTCTGTTATAACAGCCGCTTTCCAGCTGAATCTGGCTTAGCTGCTTTTTCTTGCTTTTCTTTCTCCGCTTTTTTGGGAAAGAACCTTTGGGGAATCGTGGCACAGGTTTCTCGTGGGCCAGATGCCCTTCCTGTAACCCAACCAACAGTATCAGAGCACTGAAGGACATTTAAAGCACTGATCGTGGTCAGGAAAAATTAGCCATCGGCCTCACCCTGACTTTGTCTACTACTGGACTCTGTGCTAAGGACGTTGCTTTTCTTTGTGCCAGCTTTCCAATGCCAGTACCCAAGAATAAGAAAATCTATGAACAGCAGAATCAAGTTTCATTATATGTTGCGGTTCTGAGATTCTCTGAGGCTATAAGAGTAGCTGTGTTCACGTTCACGCCTTAGATGTTTTCAGTTAAGCAAGATGCATTTGAGCACCTGTCACACTTTCCATGGAATCTGTTACAGTACCATTTGTTAACCGAGGTTACCCCGGAAAATGGCTGTAAAATGATAATGGTTTGTAGAGTAAAGTAGAGTTTGTTCTGTATGGAAATGGCTTATTAGTGTCTTATGGCGGAAGTAGGAGAAACATACTACATGATATTTGACTACAGAAAACAGTTTAGTTATTTAATGCATGAAATTAGGCTTAGCAGTGCAGATTATTTGCAGTTTATTTGCTAGTTTGATAGCTGTATCGTTATCACACTATTGCCAGGTTTGTTGGTGTTTTCTGCTGTTATGTGTAGAAAACGGTTCGTGAGACGTGTGAATTGATTGCAGAGTTTCTTGAGCGACTTTATCAAGGCTCGTTTGAAGGCAACGAACAAACTATGTCGGTGCTTGTTGCTGTTGAGAACCTGCCTATCTTTATTTAAACAACTGTATTTTGTGTAAACCTGGATTATTATATTATAACCTGGTTATTCTAATTTTCTGCATCTGCTTGCTGCGGAAGAGAATGCTTAGTGATAAGTGACACGGGCTGGATGGATGTCCTTCGTGTCCCCCAGCATACAGTGTTGAAGCACTGATGGAAACAGCCTTGACTCACACCAGTGGCCTGACCTCATCTTTCCTTCATCCATCACTGTGGACTCCAGATGGAAGAGGCATTTGTTTTTATTGTTCTTTTGTGCTGGCTTACCGACGCCAGTCCCTTCTTGCTGCTGAGTGTTCCTCATTATTGAATGACCCCACGTGGGGCTGGGGTACACCCTTTCCTGTCTTTTTCCTTTCTTGTCCACTTACTTCTTTATTTTTTGCCCCGTTTACTTTTTCCC
>Ga0209780_1004127_pt1 | contig 11089 bp, 6 predicted proteins | sample WorMetexBAHAMAS2_FD_187384 | JGI IMG/M metagenome (GOLD analysis project Ga0209780, IMG submission 187384) | Marine gutless worms symbiont microbial communities from Max Planck institute for Marine Microbiology, Germany - Inanidrilus exumae... | ecosystem: Host-associated > Annelida > Digestive...
TAATACCGATTTGTGTTCATTTATTAAACTGTCATTTCTATATTTCCTCATTATTTAATTCAACTACAAGGCAATCAACCATAGCTACGGAACTAGTTTTCGTAGACTAAAAAGGTCAATGGTTGCAGTCAGTAATGCTATAAAACACAATAAATACATTTTTGTCAATTAACAGACAAAATCAGTCAAATTTGTGGCAAATCGCAAGCAGTTGTGGTAAATGGTAATGGCTCAAATATGAGAATCGGCGAATTCCACGATGGTCGCAAAAATTTTACTGTGTTAATAACAATAACTGATAATGGTGGACTTGCAGCACAAAACAGTTGGCTTGGTGCAAAGGTCGGCAGCTGCCGGGCATTGAGTCAGCATTCATGAAATGAACTACACGTAAGTAAACTTCTGCAATTGCTATGCCATGACAACAGCACCATAAACACTGGCGGTGGTGTTATCACTGTCAGTGTCACCATCACGTGTCATAAAGTAACAGCCAATCATTACCTGCATGAATCCAATCAGAATCATAACCCACAGAGCAGCAAACAGTCTACAAGCAAAACCAGAACTCGCTGTTAGCAAAAGCCAACAAAAGCACACTTTGTGGTTTAACCTTACCGCCAACATAACCAAATGTCCAACATACTGTAAGAGAAATGTTTTCTTGAAATCTATATAAAACAAAAAATCAAACAAAATTTTAAATCCATTAGAATTTCTGAGTATCAAGTTATTAATTAATTAGCCAAAAGTTAACGGCATAATAGAATGTGTTCTTCATGGCACTGGATACACAGTGCCACTAGACGGATAAAAAACATAAAGCAGAACCAGAATCACAGCATTTCTTACACACATAATCAATTCCATTGTGTGGTACAATCAACTCACCCAGCTCCCCAAGCACTGAAGTCTCTTTTCGACTGGAGGGTATAGACAGTCAGCGCAGTAGTCACGGCACATGTCAATCCAAAAGCTTCCAGCACAGAGCCCAAAGTATAGCATGTGACTGCAGAGTTCACATCAATAACACTGTGCTGCACTGTTTATGGGTTAAATTTTTAAGTCCACATAAAATATAATTCGTACCGCAGTATTAGTCGACAGCCGTGAAAGCTAAAAGTAAGAATTGATGTACTTAGTAAACCTGGAAATTCTAAAATCACAAATTAAAATTGTAAAAAATTAACTACAACGGGTTGAAAATATTTTTCCTCCTGTCAATTTTCCCACTGCTCACCTTGCACTATGACGTATGATCTTGACCATCAGAGTTGTACTGTAAAGGCAAACCATCATCTTAAATATCTAGGTCAAAAATCACTACATTCAAAAGATATTGCCTACAAAGTAAGACACACACAACCAATCAACTGCTCTACCTGGACTATAAAGTGACAGGTAATTACGAAATCTCATAACCAGGTTTTGCCCTATACGACGTAATACCGACATATTAGCTAATAAACATGAAGAATGAAACTTGTCTGTAGTGATATTTTAGCTACGAAAATAATTTTACTTTTAGTTTTAGGTACAGTTACTAATATATCACACTGCTTGCCTGAATTAGAGCCACAACAAACATTCATAAGTAGCACTTACCTACCATCCCTACCATCACAGATTCACACAGTGTCTACAAACACAAAACACACTAGCATCAGTTATCGAAGTATCTGTAAACCACACACTTATGTACTCTATCAACCACTGAAACAAAAGGTTCAGCTATCGCCGAGACCCGCGTGATACTCTGTATCATGTATCAGTTGAAATGCTGTCCTACTGTTATCCACGTCCCCCTTGTCAGCCGAGGAGCACTTTCAGCAACTGCCACTTTTTACTCGGCTACCTGCATAGTTTTGTACACACATCGTTGCAGTAGATTCAACCATTGCACATGAAGTATGCAATGCTCCATGTCAGATACATGTTAAGCTGATGTTAGCCATGCATGTCATCAATAGACTTTGACACAACCAACCTTGTTGATGGCAATTGGAAAATAACTGTGATCAACCAGCTTCGACTACCACCAAAGTCGTTGATAACACCACGTATTCCTCTGCCTTTGCATCGTCATGGATGTGGACCACTGTGGGGATGACAACAAATTTTGAGGGGTATGGCATCTTAGCCAGAGACTTCTCCACCAGTTAAAAAACACATTTTTACATACCCCCACCTGCATTCGGCACCCCACTGGCAGTGATCCCACCAGTATTTCGTAGAGATCTAACAGTCCGTGGACAAATGTTTCGCAGTGTTTTTAAGATCCAACATTTCACCATTTTGATACAACTCCGACTTGTGATGGATGGACGAACGAACATGCGATGACAGCAAATACTGCGCTATCATAGCATCACGTGGGTAAAAACTAAAGGTGTAAGCAAGCATCCGTTAATGAAACTGTACAAGGCCTCAGAACTGCTCAGGTAAGACACGCTATGAAGTGATCAGTTACTGCCTCTAACTCACCTGCCAAACAACTTTAAAATGTATCCGCAAACTGAACTGAATGAGTTAAGGCTTTACATCCCACCCGACACAAAACAGAGATGTTCTTCCCAGCCAATCTCTTGGTTTAGTACTCAAACAGTAAATCTAACACAATAAAAGTACACACGCATCTGCAACAAAATATGCCATAACATGAAACAAACACAAAAGGCTAAAGCCAGATTTGGTTGCCTTTTACGACCCCGGAACGGGCCTATTCTTAGGAAAATATATCAGTAAGAAAGTAAGTAAATAAGAAAAGAAGTAAACAAGTGAACGATTTCTACAGCACTAAAATCAACAACTGAATTAGGGTGAATCACAGCCCTGGAGGTACATTCAACAATGCCAATGTTTGATATTCTTACCAATCTACCATCAATTGATGTTTTAGTATTCAGATTCGGATTTTATTAGCGTGGTAGGCAGAAGGCTAAAAATCAACTGCACTACCTCCACATACCAGGTTCGTCTTCCAATACCAGGAATTTCAGGTGCACAGTAAAAACAATGATTCAGTGTAAGATATAGACATATAAACTGTACCTCGTGATCCACATGACATTCATCACATTGCTTAATGGCTATAATAGCACAATTATATGTCCTTAAAACAATACTCACAAATGCAGCAAGAAGAATGAAATTGGTTGGGTATTCTTTGCTTTTGAATGCCAGAGCAAAGATGAGACCAATAGATGCAACAGCAAACACCACCAGTATCCATTCACTGGCAATACAGTACAAACCATGAAAATGTATTTCAAGCAGCATCACACGAACAGTTCCGCTAAACGAGTTCATGACACCTACTGCAAACAAACGTGAGTGTTCAGCACGTTTAATTTTAGATGGTCACAACACTTGCGACACTCAACATGTCGTGGCAAGAAAACAGAAAAATTGGCCAAGTTCAGAGTTTGGAACAACGTTCCAAAGGGAACTACCCTTATTTGGAGATGCCCAAATCCCCTTATAACACAGTGTAATATAGGCTAAGTGTAGCCTCTGTGCTAAAATCAGCTTCAGCATTTCAATAGAACACTGGTTTGCAAGAGACAGACACACACTGGGACATGCTATGAATGTGTACCCATATGCATTGCATAGTAAAAATATTACCATAGTCCCATATAACTGCTCACAGGAAAGTTCTTTTAGTGAAGAAAATGTGGAACATGATAACAGGCCATCTTACTATGAATACAGGTACTGGCACGATAACGACAAAATATTCTATTCAAAGTGTTGCAATTATTAAAGAAACATGTCAAAGCACTTTGTATTATATCAATTATTAACAGAGAGATGTTAGCATTCCAACGAAATCATCATGCATTACTTTTTGTAACTGCATTTTACTGTATCATGGGTACTGTATGTACATATTTTGTGCATTTATCTGTATATCTGCATGTTCTATATCAATCTTTATTCGTCTATGTCTGACAGCAATAGAAAAACGATAATAACAAACAAAACATGACATAAGAAAACCAAAAAAGAGAAAAAATAAACACGTGCAAAGTGTATATATACACCAATAAGCACATAAATCTTAGAACACTGTTACATGACCCACATGACGCGGTGCCTCGTGTGTACCGTGTTATACACAGATGTCGACGGTCAGTGTGATAAACTGGTGACTGACAACCATCCACCTAAGTTGACAGCACCTGAGACGATCAGCTGTTCCAGAGATATGGTTAGTGCCCACCAAAATTAAATGGTTCACATGACCTAACCATGCTCCTTCAGGGATGGTTTGCCATCCGTGGGCTAGCATTTGCTACCATCAACCTACCTACCAAATTTGAAGTCTCCATCTACAGTCACAATGAAGATACAAAAGGTGATAAAAAATGTTGAAAATGGGCTGGTTTGGGGCAGTTAGGGTAACTCAAGGTCAGTGGAAACAGCACCATTCGATAGAGCATATATGATTTCCTATTAGCATTCCATAGTAACTATGTCCCATCTTGTATCGTTTCTGAGATACAGCAAGATACCTGTCAAAAATTGCCAATTGTAACGTACCACACTTCTCTTTGACGCCCCTGTTGGGTATTTCGATGCGATCATTGATATCATAAAACTAGAGTCCCTAGGCTGTTTACAGAGTTGTTTCCGTGATCCTATGTTTAGCCGTTTAGGTACAATGCCATCATGTGACGGACAGACACACGATGAAAGCATATATCGCACTAGCATAGCATTGTGCGGTAAAAAGGTATGACATCATGCTATCTCAACACTTCCTAACAGCCATATAAATTTTATTTAGCACTGGATTTAAAGCCAACTCTGCAGCACGAAAAACAGGTTTTATTTACAGTGTAATTAGTCCACACAAAAAACTGTTAACAGTAATACACTTACTGAAAATATCATAAAAACTCTTACTTTGAGTGCAAGAAGGTCTGAATGGATCCCACAAAACTAAAAAGTGCTGCAACAATTGTTGTGAGCAACAACTGAGCGCTTAAGATGCCATACACCTTTCGCAGGAAACCTTAACACAGCAAGAAGCTAGATTAAAAATTAGTCCCGTACGGAGACTGACGGTCGACTTCCGCTAGGACAGACTATGGCCGGCAGACGTGGTTAGGACCAAAGTTCAGAGGTCACGTGATGGAAAACGAGGACAAATTTCAAAAATCTGACCGGTTAAATTTTACATATTGCCCCCTAATTTAAGAATCCGTGGTCATTTGTCAGCCCCCATTATAAATGGGGAAGGAGATGGAGTTTGAAAATGGTCCAAAATGGTCGACCTTGACCTTGACCTTGGATCCGGGCATGGTCATTACCTTTTTCATCTCTCATCGCGTACTACCAGTATACCAAATTTCATCGAATTTGAAGAAACTTTTTGTGGACGGACGGACGGAAATTTGCCACCCATAGTATTAGGTCGACTTCCAAACTTTGGAAGTCGACCTAATAACCAAGAATGCAACAGAGAATAGCATACTTCACCGCAGTGTGCGCAGCATGCTTCCGGTTGGTGCTGCTACGTGGCCAACTAGACTAAACGTAATATCATTCAACTGATCCTGCCCCATTATGTGAAAACATGATGTTATGCACAAAACCAAAAATACTTAACATATTGCATTGTCATCAGAGGATGACCGAGCCATTGCCACGGGTAAACATGTACAGAAAACTTTGTGAAGTTTAAAGATGTAGTGTTAAAGACACAAGAATGGGCAGACAGACACACAGACAGACACGCTGATCAGAATGCTTCGCACCCATCCAGGGCAGGTGAACTACAACAATTTTGAAATTTCAAACAATCTGAGAAAGACTGTAAAACCAGATTCTAATGCTTATCAGTACTCAAACTCTTGTACAAAAATACATAGTAGAAAATATAATGTCTGAAGTAAAGTAACACATTGTGATTTCTAGTAATCATCTAATGTGAATATACATCTAATAATCTATGCTAGAAATGGCACAACATATCTCAGAAGACAAATTCATTATCAACACTGGTAAATGCAATCAACAACCATCATGTTCCATAAGAACTGATAAATCACCGCTACATACCTAAGCGAACGTAGATGTGTGAGCTTGCCACATTCGAACCATACATGAAATCATCAACAATCGAGTGTTTATCACTGCTGATGTCCATCATTGGCTGGCCAAACAAGGTTGCCATCTCAACTAAAACACAACAAATCAAAAAACACATATGAACTTGGCTTGAAATGTATAAACGACTTATTGTGACGACGTGTGACGTAATACCATAAGTAGTTTAAATTTTGAGTATGCATCAAAAAAGTACAATACACTTGAGTTTTGATCATAACTTTGGCAACTGTAGACTGATTTACTAAATTCTTTCACTATCAAATTCCTGACAAAATTTTATACACATGCCCATACCAGCAAAGTTGTGGCAATTAATGGATCTGAGCTCTACTGGTATTGCTGAAACTGCAACTTATTTGGTCACATTTGCAGCAAGTTGTGATTTTTGGCATGACTTTGCTGGTAAAGGCCTGCTCAATGTTCTAGGTGGAGTCCTACCAAAGTCACATTTGCTGTTTTAGAGCAATGACTCTGTTGCCCTTACACTTGGTTGTAAACTGGCCAGTTTTCATTATTTATATTTACTCTGTTATTAGTAAGGTATAGTTTATAATTGCAAGTATTAGAAGTGTTTTGAGATAGTGGACAGTATATAGCGCAAGCCTGTGTCTACTCATGCCAGCAGTATCTGCTGTGCTGCTGGCTTCGGTGAATTCGGTGAATTTATAATTTCTAATGTTGTTACGACCACCGGCTGCCACATCTGTCTCAGTGGGCAGGCTGGTTATTTTATGGAGGCTTATTTAGCTAACGTTGTATAATTTGCACGACTACTGGTGCAGAAAAATTACTCTTTCACTTCTGTAAACTGAGTATCCAAGCATCTGAAGTATCTGAGTACATCTTTGTCAGTAAAGACCCCAGGGTACAAACGTTCGAGTGTCCGCAGTTCCACCTTAACACAACGTAAATTTCGCGATCACCGTAACCGCAACTACTGCAAAACTGTCGACAGCAAAGATAGCAACTCTGATAAATAATAATGCTGAACACAAGAAACTATTTACAGTTAGTATAGTGTTATAAGAATAACTTCAATTTCTACTTCTTTTCACCAACAAAATTCCGTAGATACTAGGTACGATTTAACAATCATGATCGACTAAATATCGGTTAGACCCAACTCTCTCATCATCGTAACATCGTCTTATCTTATACCGTGTTATTATCTTTCAATAACGTACATTACAATTTACAAACCGGGAATTGTAACACAACAAACCAAAAAACGAAACGCAAACAAAATGGAAACGAGTAATAAATGAAGTAAATAAAAACATATTTTGCGTAACAAAAACTACACAAACGTCGAGCGAGTAATGAACAGAACGTACGTGAGCGGCAAAACAATGGTAACTACTAAATAGTCGACTCAGCGCTCACCCTGAGACCTATGTTTCTGAAAATCTAATCCTCGCTCTCCGCTCTGTTCCCGCTCCGCGACCCCCCGATCCAGTGGCTCCACGCTCCGCTCCCGCTCACCCAATTTTTGACCCGACCTTTCGCAGTACAGGACCTGTAACGACTGTGGCAACTCCTCTTACGCGTGTTTACATAAACTGGTCCTGCCGTGCAAACTGAGTGCATAATGCATATGGGTTATGACCATACGCATACTTACAGTTCGCTACTGCTGCTGCTAAAAACCTGCTTTTTCAAAGCCATAGACTCCGATTGTACGATTTTAGCGACCGGGTACCTGCCACGCGTCGTATACCGGTCGCTTCATGCAATAACTTTTCACCCAAATCGCCATACCTTAATTACTAGTTTTACGCCAACTATGGTCGTTACAACTAGTTTTAAAGCCACGCGACCTCAAAAACTGTCGTCCCTAGTAACGACTGGCCTTTTGGGCGTGAATAGGCATTTTCAATGTAATTTGACCCGGTCGCGTATCTCAGCACTTTTTGAGCTCTTGTTCATAACTACTCCTAGAAAATACAGGTGGATATCGAACATTTTCCTTAGTTTTCTGGCAGACTATGCCCTCTTCAATGAGTCTGATAGTGTCTCTGCTAACCAGCGCAACGTCCCTCGGCTGTCTGAAGTTGCCCGTAAGGACCTCCTGAAACTGTCCTTTTGGGACAAGTGTGCAAGGCGACGTTAAAATTTAGTACCGATACAAGCGTTGCGATAAGTCGTTGCTCGGTGCTGGCAAGTCACAGAGCGGCAGGTGCGATAGCTTCTCTTCGTCTTGTTTGCCGGGCGCAGGTTGCTTTCACACTGACCTCAGAGTTGATAGTGTCGATTTCTCCAGTAACAAATGTGGTTTGCGAACTGTGCGCGCTGCTACTATCGGCCCCATGACAAGGTTTATCCCCATAAAAGACGACATAGTCTCTGAAAACTGAGCCAATAATTTAAGTGGAAAATAATAGGGGCCTACATTTTCTTGTAAAAATGACCAGTCGTAAAAGAGACACATATCAAATAGAGCCAAGAACTTATGTAAACGTACTGTTTATAGACTATGTTTGAATTGGACGATGAATGAAAAATCTGTAAAAAAAATTGTTATTGATTAAAGAAATGTTTTTGGCTGAAACCTTTATGTCCATCTAACCAAGGTGGCAGCCAAAAACATTTTTAAATAAGTGAAATATATGTATAAAGATTTTCCATTCATAGTCCAATTCAGACATAGCCTAAACAGTACTTAAGTTCTTGGCTCTATTTGATATGTGTCTCTATTACAACTGGCCACTTTTGTTTGCCAAAAATGTTATTTTCCACTTAAATTCTTTTTGGCTAAGTTTTCAGCGACTAAGCTATATCATCTTTTGCAGGGATATGAGCTTTATTTTGTCATGCGCAATCAGGGTCAAAATTTCCAACAATGCATTCAGTTTTAATCAATAAATAAATAAAAGTACCATCACTACACAGTGCGTACTGTATTTCTGTCGGAAGCCTGCAGCAATGATAGGCCTATTGGTATCACACATACCGTAAAACTTCGGATAGAAGCCGCGCGATGCGCTGCATCACGGCAAACGGCAAAATTTTAAAACAGTCACGTGACCATAACAACGCCCCTTTTGTGTGTGATATGTCGATGTCATCCTGTTGCTAGAATTGATGTAGCCTACCTGTGTACAAAATTTGACGACAGAGATATGATTGGAGCCCCCAAATTTTTAACGGGTCACACGACCTGAGCACACCCCCATCAGAGACCGTTTGTCGTCCGTAAATTGCACATTCAATCTGTAAGCCTACATCAAATTTGAAGTCTTTGCCATCACCAAGAACGAAGATGCATAATGTAGAAATTGAGGTGATTTAAAGTGGTTAGGGATCACCCAAGGTCATCGGCAACATAGCCATTAGATAGAGCGTATTCGAATTAAAATGTCTATGAACAACATTCTCGCATTTTGCCGTATCTTAATTTATTAAAGCATTTTAGGCCGCGTCGCATGCATAGTATAAATGCGATGTATTGCGACAGATGTTACATGTAGCGTTGTCTGTGTATCTGTGTGTTGGTCACACTGACTTACTGTGCAAAATCGGCTGAGCCAAACGAGATGTTGTTTGGATCATGTGGGCCCAAGAAACCATGTATTATATGGGATCAAGATCACCCGCGGGAAGGTACCATTTTTGGAGATTGTCCAGCTCATCGAAAAGCATTGGGAGTCTGCTGCTGTGTACGCAGCAAAAGGGATCATTTAGTCATTAATAATACGATACGATACAGTAGATTAAAGTGCGCTCAAAAGCTGATAAGATGGCCAGCTTAATCTAGCGCACGGCACAGAAACGAAAAATAAGGAAAAAACTAAAAACAAAAAGGGATGACTTGCGATGAAGCCTTTCGTCAAAATTTTTTGACCACTTGTTTCGATTTATTGTTGACATATTTCATACGTAATCTTAATCTTTAAAGTTTAAGCTATACTTCTAAATGGCCAGATACTATAACGCTGGGCGCGGCTTATGACGAAGGCGGAGCTTTTCCATTAGGCCTATAAATGTTCAGTGTCAGATGATTTGCTAGAGTTGGCGGTAAGTTTACAACATAGGCGGCGGCGTATGCAATTCGTGCCGAAGGCAAACGTCGCAGTATAATGTGTCCAGTTAGCTCTAGCACCGGTCAGGAATGCGTGAAATTGTGCGTGTGAACTGAAAACTGTAGGTAGCTGAAGGGAAGTATTGTGTGCGTCAGTGCGATATCTTGCAGCGGACAGTCTAGTGCAGTGTAAACGTGTGGCTACCTAAATTATCTATTTCTTCGAAGACGGTCTTAGACGGATATCTGACAGCACCGGCATTTGACCATGTCTAACAATGCGCGGTGTTTGCGTTGTTTATTCTCATAATCGCTTGTGCGCGTGCAGCGGTAAGCGCGAACAGGTGCGGCAGGTGCGCTGCCTGAGACAGTGAAGTTGGCAGCGTGATTGCCGAGGGAGGGAGACGCCATTTATCGCCGTCGCTGCTGCTGCTGCTGCTACAACCGATCCAAATCGCGAGGTTGCGATTACTTAGACTATCACAGTCTATCTCATAACCGTTGCTGTCGAGTTTCCAGATGAAGTCATCCGAAACAGTTGTCGACTTCCTGTCTGCGTTTTGGCACGCTCGCGTTCAGCGCAGCGAGCCGTGGCGGTGAAGTATTCGCGCCGCGTAATTTTCTCTTTCGTCTTCGTGAAGCAGTCACTCGCCGCTGTCGTATGGTTTCGTATAAGACAAACGATCGGCTGCCGATCAGCGAACCGATGTTGCGGACTGTCGCGGCGACGGACAGCGACGACGACGACGACGGATGACGCGTGTTCCGGCGACGATGATGCGAGGCGGCGGCGGTGGTCGACGTAGGCCCACGGCGGTGGAATTCGGCGTCGTCGCTGCCGTGTTGCTGGCCGTCGTCGACGTCCTGGCGGCACTCAACGATCACGACGTCTCCAACAGGCGACGACGCCACCGCGGCAAAGAGACCGAGGTTGACTTCGCCGGAATAATG
>Ga0209780_1004128_pt1 | contig 11089 bp, 6 predicted proteins | sample WorMetexBAHAMAS2_FD_187384 | JGI IMG/M metagenome (GOLD analysis project Ga0209780, IMG submission 187384) | Marine gutless worms symbiont microbial communities from Max Planck institute for Marine Microbiology, Germany - Inanidrilus exumae... | ecosystem: Host-associated > Annelida > Digestive...
TGCCTAAGGTAAGGTGGGTATTGTCATATGGCTTTTATATCAAATTTCATGCGCTTTCCAGCAGTGCAAAAATTTTGAAAATCGATTAAGATTTGACAAAGTTAGAGACAGTTTAAAGGTGGGACGTTTTTTTGAGACACAGTGTAGTGCTTCATCACTGTTGGTTGTTACTTCCTGTGGGCTCCAGAGCTATAAGAACAGATCCAATTCATTTTCAGGCCAGACATCGTACAGAGTGACTTAACCTGGCTTTATTACTAGCTCACCTGATGGGCCAGTATTGTTTTGCACGCTGTCATCTGTCGGCGTCGTCTGTCAGCGTTATTGTCTGTACCGCTGCTGGCGGGCTGGCTGGCCAGCTGCCAGACATTATTATTATTATTATTAAAAATGTACTTATTTAAGTGACGCTGTCACGGAGAACGCTGCAGGGGCACTTTACATGTGGGAACGCGGCGTGGGAATGCTACCGGCAGTTGGGCCAGCTGGGTGCGTGAGCAGTCGGGCGCTCAACACTGCATGGCCGGCCAATACGGTTACATCCCGTTAGGGCAACACTTTGCTTCTTTCGGTTTATTGCTTTGCTGTGTAAGGTTTAGTTTTTTAAATATCAAGGTGAATGATCGGCTAGGATGAACATCTCCAAATGACTTGTTTTTGTGTCGAGTAGGATGTTAAACCTTAAGTCTTCAACTTTTTTCTTGATTAGGTGACAGAAACGTCAGGTGATAGTAAAAATTGTGCTTTGCAACAATCCAAAAATGTTCTTTTATTCTAGAGAAACAGAGGCCGTCACATGGAAATATTTCTGTTGACAGAAACTATAACCGTTTCTATTTCTGTCTGGTAGAATTTTGGACTGGATTTAGACTTAGCATCAGTAGCAAGGAGTCTAAAGCACTGGGTATTAGTGCATAGGGGTACTGGCATCCGTGAAGTGGAGTGAATGGAGTTTGAAGTCTCCTTTTGTCAAGAATGGGTGGATGATTGGCCTTGATAATAATAATAATAAAAAGCTTTAATAAACAGTTGAACAGACCGCAACTGTGTACAATCGGATGAGAAATATGTAGAAAAGAAAACGATAGTAAAATCGACAACACATCAGTAACTATCCAAAAACAACTGTCTTATTATAAAGTTCCGATCATCTGTTTTAGTTGATAGTGAAAAGTTATGCCGTCGAGGGCGCAGATTATGTTGATGGCTGTTGGGTTCAGGAAGAAACCGGTAGAGAACGTGATGTCTGTTTCGTCTGATCCTGCTAAACAAAGTTTCATCGGCATCTTCTGCGAGTTGGGTAGGAGTTGGATCAGCGGCGCCGGAGTTGATTGGAGTTAGTCGTGAAAAGCAGGCCAGCTAAACAAACGTTGAAAACAGTATTGGTGGTGACTGAAGCATGTCGTTAGTGGCAAGTTGTGTGAATAACCCAGTCAACTTGTCTGCAGGTTCTACGGACATCGGCAGCTCAGACAACTGGTCAGCTCCGTTACGGTGTCCGTTTGGTCAACACGTCGGCTGAGTACGACGTCGATGTTGCTAATCATTTCATCGCACTCGGCCATGCGCAGCTGTCCTCCAGCAGACTGGAGGTCACTTTTGCTCAGCGAATTTGTATACATGGTGTCACAGTAACTGCGTTGTTGGTCACCGTGTGTCAAAAAGTTACCGTTATACTCTTGTCTGTAACTTTGCCAAACGGTGACTGGTTTTCAGAATACTAGGAAGTAAATTTGTAGCAGCGTCATTGTTAAACATCCCCCGTTATACATGTCGCTGCATTGCATTGTGGGCTGTTTGGTACCTTTTTGGTGACTGTTTGGTGTAGTGGTAACGCGTTGGTCTAGATTAATTAGGTTAACCTACGCTGAGCCCGATTAGTACTGGGATGGATGACCGTGTCCGGGTTTGAGTCCGGGAGGCGGCACTTTATTTCGGTATGTAACCAGCCAGCCAGTTCGACTCAGCCTTCTACCCTCCGTGGGACAGTAAAATGAGTACCGGCCAAAGGGTGGTGATGCTCTGTGGCTAGGGAGTAAAGGCAGGTATGGCTAGTTTGCATGTAAAACTGTGTTGCCATGCCTCAGCCCTTTGGAAAATGCTATAGAGTTTAAAGGCGCTTTACAAATGTCCAGGTTTACTTTACTTTACTTACTTCACTTTTTGACGTGGCCAGTTTATCGTTTTGTTGAGCCACATTGTACATTCTGTCTGCTGCAATGTGCCTTGGAAACTGAATGAAATTTCAACATTGACAAGAAGTCCTTCTGTCACATAGCGAATCCATAACACTCTGACATTTGAAAGTGGCACTCTACAAAAGTGATGCTCTGTGTACAAAAGTGTTAAAATCATGCTGAAAACTGTCAAAGGAACGTGTCAGATTGCATAAAATGTTCGGAATATGCCTTCAATCCAGCCACAGAGAAGGCTTGGCGACCGAACATCAAACGCTGGTGACAATTATGCTAACTGCCGGCATGTTGGTGATGAACCCGAAGTGTATGTAGCAAATGTAGAACGTTGTGGGAATGTTTTAGGAATTGTACCGACGCGACCCGCATGTGCCAGAAACCACAGAAGAGCAGCAGATGAGAATACTGTGCACAAATTTACTCAAGCAACATGTATGTTATAGCAACATTTCAATTTGCACACTGCTATGCTAGCATGGTATATTCCCGTGGAGTTCTATCAAAATGGCTGAATTGATCGAGCAGGTTTTTGTCATAGGGGCTACCTAACAGCTTATTAGGTCCACTCCTCAGAGTCGACCTAATAACATGTGTCTAAAATGTCCGTCCGTACGTCCGTTTGTCCCTCCACAAACAGTTTCTTCAATTTCAACAAAATTTGGTATGTAGGTAGAGATCGATGAGTGATGCATGACGGTATGCAGTATGACCCGATCCTAGGTTAAGGTCACAAGCCATTCAAAGTTGGAAATTCGGCCATTTTCAAAGGCTATCTCCTCCCCCATTTATAATGGGGGCAGGCAAATGACCACGGATTCTTAAACTAGGGCACAATACCTAGAGCTTATCGGGGCCGGATTTTTTATTATTGTCCTAGTTTTTGTGTCATGTGACTTTAGGCAGTAAGTCGGAGTCGACCGTCAGTCCCGTATGGGGCTAATTTTTCTGAATTGTATTCGAAGGGAATTCATTTATCTCTAGAAAGGTACTTCCCCCGTGGAACTTCCTTCCACTGGAACTTGGCCGATTTTTCGGCTTTTTTCTTTTTTTCCTGTGGCACGTCAATTGTCACAATTGTGTCAATTTAGTTTGACTGACAACTGTCGCCATTTTATTACATTGAGCATCCATCTTTGTTTACAGTACGATTGAAATTAATGCAGCGCGTCGTGTGTGTTCGTCTGCGGCTGCTTAGACTTGTGTGGGGTATAACTGCGGTTAGGTTTTTTGTTGAAAAATGAAAGCAGTGAAAAGAATGTTGTCAGCTGTAGTTTTTAGTCTAACAATACCCGGTACCATTAAATAGACATCAAGTGAATGTTTTTTATGGCACGTTGTAGAAAAATATAAAGTAAGGGTTTTACACCACCTTTCCCCCTCCCCTCCAACAGACAACATCTGAGCTGTGGTGATTGTCTGGAGGGTAAGAGGGGAGATTATTTGACCAGCTGTGTGCTGTTGTGCATCATAATTGTGCACATCATATGCACACCTATATAATGGGCAGTTCGTACACGGTCGACTGGATCGGGCTTTGATCTTGCTTGGCTTAGCTGTCTTCCGAGCGCCTCTGTGTCTTCGGTGTACTTGGTGCTATATGTAGAAAAATTTGTGATTACATCCTTTTCTTCACCTTTTAGTCTGCTGAGCCTGTGGGATTGGCCCTTCACCTGGAAGACTATCGTCCTTCAGTGCTATTACACTGTTGGTTGGGTCATCTGACCTGTAAAATCGTCTCCGAAATGACCTATAATGTGTCGAGTGGGACGTTAAACCCTACAATACATACATACATTTACACCACCTTGTTTACTGCTTTACCTTATACCTGCTAAGAAGAAGAATGCTGTGTTTTGATGTAGTCCTTAGTCTAACAGTACTATAGGTAGTTGGCTGTATTGTGTGGAATGCCCACAGGTTGTTCATATATGACTCTGATTCACTTTTGACACAAGGCACTAGTCTGTCTTTTGATCACTGTTTATTATGCTGTCCACATGTAACGGAAAGCATTATGTGATGGTCTGGTGTCTGTCTGTTCCATCGGCATGCTCACTGTCACTCACCAGGAGTCAGCATGTGGTGCGGCCAGTGTACATTTCGGCCCAATGATAAGGAGGACCGACGTATTTATTCCGCATTGCAGCACGAACCATCGGGAATTTTCTGCCTTCCTCCATTTCTTCATCCCAGACCCTGGACATTCCAAAATCTATAAATGCATTTGTTTCAATCCACTTATAACAACCCCTAGTGGCAAACCCATTGCCTGTGATTTATTTACATGTAAATGATTATGGTGCTTTGTAAGTGATTTTTACTTGTTTATTTACTTACAAGTGTGTTTAATTCATTTTACTTTCATTCGTGTTCTCTGCTATGACAGGATGAAGGTGCCGATGCTGTCCGGAAGGAAATCATTGATCGCATTGAGCGAGTTGTGAATGTCCTTATTGCCAGGTTACAGTTTCATCATACAGTGCTGTCCTTTTTAGAGATATTTACTCACACTATGTGGCCTGTGTGACTTAACAGTAGAGCATTCGCTCGCCATCCAGTAGGTCACGGGTTCGAATCTCGCCCGGTTTGTTTCCAGGTAACAGCTTTGGGCAAGCTGCTCACACGCAAGTGCCTCTGTCACCAAGCAGTATAATTAGGTACCGGCCGATGGGCGGTGACTCTCTTTGGCTGGGAAGGTAACCGCATGCCTGGCGGAAAGTAATGGCAACTTACCACCAGGTAAATGGCTTCAAGTCACCTACAGGCTGACTGCCTGTACACCGGAATCAGCTCCGGACCCAATGCTCGGTAACGAGTATGGGAGAACTTTTTTTACTCACAGTATCTCAGTTCAGCCTTCAGGTTCTCCCACTGTTACCTTTATAGTGACAACTGTAACTGTAAATGGCTGATAAATCTCAAATGCAGTATATACAGGTGCAGCACTATCCACTGGCAAAGCAATACATTGATGTCACATTCGTTAATGCACATGCAACCAACACTGGGTCACTTTATCTTTCGCTAAAACTAAAGGCTAAAACTTTAGTCTAAAGCTAAAGTTTAAACTGAACGGCTAAAACCTGGTTTTAGACCGAGTTCAGATTAAAGTTTAGTTTTAAACTAAAGTCTAAAACTACAGTGATTTAGTTTTAGTAAAAAGTTTTAACTCTAAGGGTTTAGTGATAACTGCCTATCTAAATGCATTACGGACGTTTGGTTTAAAACTGGATTGTAGAGACTAACTTTAGTTTTAGACTAAACTTTAGTCCAAAACTTTAGTTTAAGCGGTAAGTTTGGTTTTAGTCTTTCATTTAAGAGTACGACTAGCGTCACTTCACGTTTTGCATTAATTAGGTTTTAAACCGAACTTATGGTTTTAAACTAAAGTTTTAGACTTTGGTTTTAGCAAAAGATAAAGTGACCCTTTGTGGTGGTAGCATCCATAACATGATACAGTCAAAGCATTCTCCAGTTTATCACACATCAGTATTATAGTATGATCTAAACTCGGCATCCAACCAAAATGTGGTGTTGGACTGATGATAAACTGTTCAGCCCAAAAGTGGAAAATTGGGAGTACCAAATACATTTGTAATAGAGATTGAAAAGATTTGAAATAGATTGTTGTAGGAACGGTGCGTGTTTTTTTGTTCTCTGATATAATAGGACAAAAAGTTAGACTGAAATGTGAACCTTTTTTCAACGAGTTGTCAAAATTTGATGTGCATTTAACAAAACTGTTTCAACTTTGGGGAATTGTCTCCCTGACCCCCAACCAGGACTTTGTCCCCAGCACCCCCTACTGTGAAATTAAGTCCTCAAATTATGCTGTGGTGTGTACAGAGTTACATACTGATTTTTTTCCAAAAAATGTACTTTAAAGAAGTAAAGTAAACCCATCGATCTGTATTGTGCTTTATACGTGACATTTTTGTTAAAGATATTCCAGCACTTGTTAAAAGGGGGTCACACAAGTTTTATCTGCCACCCAGACACCTGCAGGCCTAGGCTGACTGAAGTCAGAGCGACGTTCTCTTTATAGTACCGTATAGATGCGCAAATGTAAACTTCACGCTAGAGATGCACGCAGCGTGTGGACATAGGATCGGCATGTGTGGATATATGTAAGTCCTGCTGACTTACTTGTTCCAATTGTTGTTTATTCTGTGCATTTTACTTTGCACACGTTGTGGCTTCAAGTATTGACTATATAGCAGAGTAGATGCAGAGTTATGTACTCTGTAAGGGGACAAGTACGCCTGCGATGTTTATGTTTGCAGCTCGCCACAATGTCATGGTTTGCCCCCCACCACTGTGGCCCCAACATCAGAGGTCCCTTGTTAGGTCGACCCCTCCTAGTCGAAAAAATGTCCGTCCGTACGTCCATCCGTCCACAAAAAGTTTCTTCGATTTCGATGGCATTTGGTATATAGGTAGAGGCGACAGGTGATGCATGACGGTATGTAGTATGACCCTATCCAAAGTCAAGGTCATGAGCCCTTGAAAGTCGGAAATTCGGCCATTTTCAAACGCTGTCTCCTCCCCCATTTATAATGGCGGCTGGCAAATGACCACGGATTCTTAAATTACGGGGCAATACCTAAAGTTTATCGGGGCCGGATTTTTTATTTTTGTCCTACTTTTTGTGTCACGTGAGTTTGGGGCAGTAAGTAGGAGTCGACCACCAGTCCCGTACGGGGCTAAATTATAACTCTCATACCACCTCTGCAGGACCAATGCGGTCAGTCCATGGGGTCCCCGTCTCCCAACCCAGTGCAGGCATCTGCCGTTGATCTGGTAGCTGCAGCTGGTGAGTTCTTGGCTGTGTGTGCGTTGTTGTTGTAGACAGCGGAGTCGACGTGGCTTAGTCAGACTCGTATGTCAAACTCTGGAGTATTGTTGGAAGCCGAACGTTGCCAACTGCTTGCTGAACTCACTAACACGTCTGGTTGCCAACAGTGCTGAGTACGTTCCAGCCTCTGACTGTCAGTCTAGTCCGCGGTATCCTTGGGCGTATTCGATTATAGAATCCGGATTCGGATTCACACTGAATCTCATTCCAGATTTACTTGGCAAATCGAATGACTTTGGATCAGTGGGCGTGTCTAGCGTGACGTAACCGAAGTTTGTTTATGTTTTTGTTTATGTTGTTTTGGGAATTATTTCTTGTCTGTAGAGTCAAGTTGCTGTTTTTTTGGCAGTATATATTGTGATTGGTGTTTTTCTTCGATAATTTTATGACGTGTTTACGACGCCATTTTACACTTCAACATCTCGTTTCAATTATTAAACATTCTATGCTAATGGATTTGCAACTGTAAGCAGGTTTCACCGAATCTGAATCCGGTTTCGGATTCGTTATTTGAATGCACTTTTTGACTGAATCTGAAACGAGATTCAGTGTGAATCCGAATCCGGATTCTATAATCGAATACGCCCCTAGACATTTTCAGTCCAGTCCTGAGTATCCTTCAGTGCTCTGCTTTGACACTGTTAGTTGAGAAACGTGAATGCGTTTTTCTCTGTGGTCTGCATTCACGCACTAGTACTTTCATTAGAATTGTTTGCCTCGTCAGTTTCTTTATTCCTTCCCCGCCTACTCATAGTTGTAGGGGGGCAGACTAATGATGCTCTCTGGCGTCTGTCGATGTCGTCGTCTGTCGTCGTATGTAACACTCCATGGCGGGCCAGTAGAGTTTCGTGTTATTACGGTGACACCTTGTTTTGGATCTTTTTACCATTTTTTAAAGTTTTGCATGGTGAAGGTCAAGCTGGCTACCGTCAACGTTTGGACTCATGTAAATACGTCCTGTCGTATCGTATATTATTATCAACACTGAAGGTAGTCGCCGGGGCAGGTTTTCATTGGCATTTGTCTGTCTCTGTGCGTCTGTCTGTCTGTCTGTCTGTCAGTTTTTCTGCACATTATCTCAAAAACCACTGCAGCTAGGATCACCAAACTCGACACAGAAATGTTCCACCATGAATTCTTGAAACTCATTTATTTGGGGTAAAAAGGTCAAATATCAAGATCACGAGTCACAAAAAAAAGTGCCGGTTTGGATTTTTGCACTATTGTGAGTGCTGGCTTCTTCTACACTGTGACTCAAAAAAATACACTTGACTTTGATCATATTTTCAGCAAATGTAGATCAGTTTTTAAAATTCTTTCACTGATTGATTTCCAATGGCCGGGTTCATAAAATGCTCGAGAAGTCCTTTAAAATGTTTGAATTCAGTCTTCGAAATTCAAGACCCTTGAAATTCCTTAATTCAGGCATTATTTTTGAAAATACTTGAAAAGTCTGGAATTTTCAGGGTTGCAGTCCTTGTAGCGAGCATTTGCTGATAACTTGCACTGTGCATACGTCTGAAGACTAACATTTCAGACACTGTAAGCATGTATTGAGCTATGTATCCATTACGTCAATCAGTCAGCTGGACATTTCTTGTCTTGGTAAAATTAGGCTACATTTTGATTGTGTTAGAACCTTACGACACTAAGTCTTATGATAAACCTTTTGTTGCATGTCGATGATATTGGCACTCGAAAAACGCGATTAAAAGTTGAAAGCGATCGGGGCATAGGCGGCGGAGCCTACGAGGCATGGAGGCTGGTGCCCTTTAGGGCCCGGAGGCACTCTATGGAGCATGCTGCCCCAGAATTTGTGCCATCAAATGCTGTTAGACCCCTGTTATGGATACAATTGTTGTACTAGATGCTCTCTGCTGGATTAAAAACACACAAAAATTGATTTTGGCCGGGGTATGGCCCCGGACCCCACTGGGTTAGCTTACACCGCTCCCCCAGACATCCTAGCTGGTGGGCAGGGGGCTAGCTGCCTCCCGTCCCCAAGAACCTCACCCCGCCTCGGCTCGGCCTTTCGGGCCTCGAGCTTCGGTCCTTTGGGCCTCGTTCCTCCAAGCCTCCTTACTTTTGACTGCCTTCCGCCGTCCCTGCATCGGGGAAAGGAACTGGCTCACCCAGCCTCACGTGGAAAATAGCTGTTGGAATGGATGTCTTGACGTCTTGACTTTCACCAGTTTTTGCTAGAAGTTAAGGCTGCGATGTTGACGATATTGCTAATGTTGTAGAAATGTAAGTCATCAATGCATGTGTGTTTGTTTGTTACATGTATAGTCACTGTACCGAGATATGTGATGCAGCGGTCACATACAATTACTGGAACAACCTGTGTCACATGCTGGAAATGGCAAGTTTAATGCTCTGTTATTTTATGAGTAAACAGTCACTGTTCAGACTTCAGAGTTTTTTTGTCTCTGATATAGCCATATGTGTGCTGAAAAGGGACGGTAAACTTCAACAAACTAACTAACTGTTCTGAGCTTTCTCAGCTGGTTCAGCAGCAGGAAGTGATCGCAGTCAGATACAGTTTGTCATAGTGACTGTGATCTTCTGACAAGAACTTTCTAATTTTGCCTCAGTTTCATTTAACTCTGTCACCGAAATCTTTCTACATCGGTACACATATAATCTTGCTTTCTGATGACTTTAAACAGGCAGATTTGACTATAGTTTTAGAAGTAGACCACAATTGTCCATGTAAATTTGGCAAAAGTCTGTATCGCCACCCCTCACAGTGTGACTTAAGTTAACGGTAACGGAAACTGATTCATTCCATTAACGGATAGAGTTTAATTCCCATGTTAACGATAACGGAAACGGAAATAAATGAAAAACCAGAATGAAATGAAATGGAAAAATTAACAACCGAAACTGAATAAATATTATTTCAGTTTTTGTTGTACAGCAGTCGCCAGTGCTGTGTACACAATGTAGACGGATGCACGCCATCACATATACAGTATATATGTAGGCGTAAGTCATAAAGTTTTTAGTTTTGGGCCGAACTGCTAGGGTGGTGCAGTTCGATTGCATTATACCAGCTACTACGCAGACCGTAGCTACAGTGTGATTTAAGTTAACGGCAATGGAAATGGACTCATTCATTCCGTTAACGGATAGAATTTAATTATGTTTGTGATAAAGATAACGGTAACGGAAAAAAATTGAATAAAAACTGAAACTGAAAACATAGACTGATAACTTAGTTGAAACTGAAACTGGAAAAAATATCCACCACTTAAATTACACTGGCATCGCCACCCCTCACAGTGGCGAATGTATTCGTCTGCTGTGGGCGCTTGGCAGGCACATTTGCTAGTGGCAGCAGGCAAACAGTGCGGAATGCACTCTTGTAGGTATGTTGCAGTGGGCTGGCACATGTCCCGTCAAAAGTGCCCCCTCTCATGGGAGGATCTGGGCCCTCATCTAATACAAGGTTTTTTGGGCCTTTTTTCGTCTTCTTGGCAGATACTGTAGTAACTGTACCAACTTCAGTAGATGAAAACTACGTCGCAGGTGGCGCCACGAGTCAGCCACCCATACGACATCTCGATCAGTTCACCCATTTTTGCCCGGTTCACCCGTGTGCTAATCGCACAGACAGACACGCAGACCACGCTACGTATGACGTCTGTAGCAGTAGTCTGCATCTGTTCACTGCGTGAAGGTGATGTGACGTAAGAATCATATTTTTTATATAGCTTATCAACAGCAACGCGCATATTCATGACCACGTAGTGTCATGATGATGATTATAGTGATGCTGTTCATAAATGTTAATTTTTTTTATAGACGGTGTCGTTTTATGTATATTTTGTGTTCAGGCGACGTCTGATGAGCTGTCGAATGCCGTGCTTTTGTTTCTGAATTCGTTTGTCTGTCAGCGGTAATTTGCAGCATCTGCTTTTTGCCATTGAACACATTTTAGCAGTTTTTAGGTCGACTCTTCTGACTCGACCTAATAAAGTGGGTCTCAAATGTCTGTCCATCTGTTTATCCGTCTGTACATATGTATGTACATACG
>Ga0209780_1004129_pt1 | contig 11089 bp, 7 predicted proteins | sample WorMetexBAHAMAS2_FD_187384 | JGI IMG/M metagenome (GOLD analysis project Ga0209780, IMG submission 187384) | Marine gutless worms symbiont microbial communities from Max Planck institute for Marine Microbiology, Germany - Inanidrilus exumae... | ecosystem: Host-associated > Annelida > Digestive...
CACACACACGGACAGACGCAAAACGATTTTATTATCTGTCCCATGCTATATGCTATAGCTATGGGGTAGATAACTACAGATGAACGCAGCACAGGCCAGGCCTATGCAAGGTCCCATGTTAGCGTTACTTGATGAACTACATTACGTATTTTTCGTAATTACGTTGAAAGACCTACAGCCGCCACTAAAACATCTGTTAGCAGGTATCTTACCGTCGTTACCGTCAACTGCACTATTTTTTACAGATTTATTTTATTCATCACAAAATAAACAATCATGAACAAATACGTACAGTTGAGTAAAAAAGTCAATAATCGGTTTTGGATTTCTGAAACCGATTATTGGTTTTTAAACCAATTGTCGGTTCACATCACTGGAGTCAATATTGTACCACCCCATGCTGGCTGCCAAGTTGTAAGAATGGGCCCAGTCCACGTCCAGTTTGGACAACGTTGAAGGCACGTGTCCTTGTTACAGGCCGCTGGTTCATCTGTTCGGTCACACTCGGCAGACTGCGGAGGTCATCAGCAAACAAGGCGTGTTGTTCTCGAATGGCTCACAGTTTGCCGGCCACGACGTCTCTCGGCCTAATGTCATCGACGTCTATGTTCGACCGGAGCTGCCTCGGAAGACGAAGCTGTACAAGTTGCCGGTGTGGAAAGAGGCGGAGACCAATGTCACCTCGACGTCCGCTGATGCTCATCAGCAGACAACGACCTCTTCCAAGCCTTCCTGCTCACTGCAGTGATCAAAGGTGGCGCTGTGCTGGTGATAGTCCTGCACTGTTTGATTGCTAGAAATCATATAAAATATACTAAATGAATGACAGGTCTCCTGGAATTGCTAATTTGCTAGTTGCTATTGGTAGGTAGATCATTGCCATTTTCCAGGTTAGTGTGGTTTAGCTGATTGCCGTTGAATCCTGCGAGGTGATTTGTATTTTGTATGGTCATATACTATTTCTGATGCCATCTGCTGGAATTGGTCACTGGATCTCGGGAATTCCTCCCTCGACTGTGTCCTTTATTTATGATCCGCACACTTACTGCCAAGAGAAGGCATGTCGCCGCATTTACTTGCGTTGTCTAATGCAAGTAAGTAAGTAAGTAAGTAGTGAGTGATACAAATCTACTCCAAAGTGTGTCACTTTCAGAGGCTGACTATCTGTCTTGGTGTTTTGACGTGTGCTGTTATCATTTTCACTCTAGTCTGCTGAGCAGCACAGATTTAGTACAGTGTTTGAATTTTGTGTCACTCTTAAAGTTTCAACATTTTATTCTTAAAGTTGTCTATTAGCTATTCTGTGTAGTTTTCAAGTTCCGATATAAGTGCAGCATTATGCATTAACATCAAAGTTAACTGTTGTGTGTGCATTCACTGTTACACTGTCTTGTACTGTGAGACTGATAGATCCAAAGCTTGACCAGCAAAGCAGTATTTAGTAGCGAGTAGTGGTGGATGCACTCTTGTCGGACATATTGTTCAAGTTATGTGTACATTTCAGTGTAGTTGTAACTCTCTACTGCGGTACTAGATGTATGTCAACGTCGTCATTGTCATAACGACATTTAGACATTGATTTAGTCTGTCAATAATCAATGAAAAACAGATTTATACAGCATCCTAAGTCACTAGCAAAGCAGAGGTGATACAGTGATACAGAAATGCATAGCATGTGCTTACGAGTTGATGGGTTTATCTACCATGCAGAATCGTAAAGAGAACTAAAAGTAAAAACCTATCAGCACACGTACATAAGATCTCATGCGAGTACTAGTCAAGCATGAAACCAGCAGGCATCAAGGGAAGGATTTGTGAAACATAGACAGCAGTGATGGGAAGTCACCGTCGTTTATTTGTAACAGAGAGAAGCCGGGTCTGGTCTCTTTGGTTGAGACAGAAGACTCACGTGTGGTCTGCATGAGATTGTATGATGTGTCTGGTCTCTATGGTTGAGACCGAAGACTCACGTGTGGTCTGCATGAGGTTGTATGATGTGTCTGGTCTGTATGGTTGAGACAGAAGACTCACGTGTGGTCTGCAATTTGCACACTGTTTAAGATCACCTTTCTTGAGAAGTGGGATGAACATGGAGAACATCCATTCCTCTGGCCACTCACCAGTTTCCCAGATCACCACACATATTCTGTGCATTCTGTCCAGTACTATCTCTCTTCCTGCTTTGAACAGTTCCACTGGGACCTCATCATCATCAGGACCTGTGGCTTTGCGACTTGCTGTCTGACAGATGGCACAAGCAACCTCTGAACGAATGGGTGGAGGCTCTTGCTGCCAATATTCTTGTTCAATTTCTTCCCCTTCTTCATCATGGTACAAGTCTTCACAATACCCTTATATGATCATGGGGGGGTTATAATTTATAAATAAGAAATCTTCCACAAATTGTACTTTTTAAATCAAATAATTTACCTAATTACCACTTATTCATTTAATCTCAATCTACTGTTATTATCCACACATGCTGATATGCATGGTGTGGATATATTGGTTAGTGTTTGTTTGTTTGTAATTTTGTGTGTGTGTTTATACCGTTACGGATTTGTCCGTCGAGGATAAGGCTAGCGGCGTCAAATTTCGAACGGTGGTACATCGGCATCCTGGGCAGGGAGTCTATTTTGGGGAACTGCTCCCCCAGAAGCCCAAAATCAGACGAATCGGCCAGCGTGCAATCAAAGGATGTTTACCGTATTGGTGGACTATAGCGATGCGGGTGTGTGCATGGGATCAGCATACTTGTTATTAGTTTTCTCTCTTTTTTGAATTATCTTACTCGAGTTAATCCCTATTAAATTTTAATTACAATATAGCTGTACCTTATAAGTGCAGTATGACCTGAATTGTGTTGAAAGGACTGTTAAAGCGAATAAGCCAACCACCCGTCCAGCCACAGTTACTCCTGCATAGCACACAGCTAGGCATATCTAGTTTGTCAGTTAATGACTGTGAGAAGTTAAATGGCATCTTGTGTTCTTACCAACTAAAATACTCAATGACAACTGAAACTGTACAGTTGTCTTTTCGATGTCTGATATTCAACATTTTGTGACTGTTATCAGACTCGTACATCACTAGTTTTTGTGGACGTGACGCCTGTTTTCTGACTTTGCATTTGTATGTCATTATCACCACCTCGCTACTTTCATCCAGTTCTTGCACCTGTGTTTTATGTCTGATGCTTCAGATTGGTCGCAATGTTTGCCTGTTTCCCACCGAAATGCTGCAACTTTTTTGTGCTTTTGTAGTACTTTTAAATTGACCCTTTGCAAAAATAACACAGCAAATTGTTGTATGACAAAACAGATAACACATGGTCATGCAACTGCGTACTTGATGTCGACACTCGGGCTTTGCCATCATGTTATCATTTCAACCTTGGGACATCAAATTTGCATGCTACATTATGTATGTGAATCGTCTGTATAGTGTGGTAGTCTGATAATAGTAGTAATCTTGTGTAGTAATTAATGCAATGTAGGCAGTAAGCAAATGGTTGTAGATATACTTACAGCAGTCCAGTTTGCTTTTTAAACATCTGCATTTGCACGAAGTCACCATCAATCAATCTTTAGTCATTTGATTGTCACAATTTCTGTTTTTTTTTCTTTGACATGTGCAGTATTTTAGAGTCAGTACGATAATGACTCAGTAAAATGGCGATAATTTGTGTGCCACTCAACAGGACGCAAGACATTTTGATTTTGCACCATTCAGAATTATTTTTCTGGGTATTAATCTTGTTTAATTGTTCATGCCTGTTTGCCAGATATTCTTCACTCATTTGCCGTTAACAGCAGAGCGTGTTTTGTTTTTACTGGTCTTAACATGTTCCTTCAGTGCATGCTTTGATGCAACAGGAAGATAGGAATATGGCAGGGATATGTGTGAGACCAGCATCTTCGAGGCCAAGGTCAAAATTTGTCATCGAGGTGTCCTTGAGTTCAAGGCCAGTCCTCGAAGACCCTGTCCCTGGAATGTGAACACCTGCTGCATTCATTTGCTAAGGTTCTGTTTTGAGTGAATTGGAGTAACTCGAGAAAAAGAAGGCCAGTTAAACAAAAAATCAAATGTGTGTGGCCTTAAACGTATGGATTGCATGTACAAAAGAATGCTGCTGTGGCACTGCTGTTGGACCACACCTGTCTGTAGACTACCATCCCCCCGTGGCACATACCGCCCATACGTTACTCTCCAACGTCACGTGGCTGGCAGTGCTACGTGCTTGTTGTGTGTCAAAGCATTCGTCTGTCTTTGGTTGCATGCTGTGGCAACACTGATGTATATTAACTGCAGGTTTTACTTGGCTTTGTTTTGATATCTGCATATATTTATTTTATTTATTACTTATTTACTTTTATATAAGTGTGCAAAATGTTGTTTATGTGTATGTGACATGTTGCTTTAGACTGGTTCATTGTGTGTTTCACAGTGTATTTGATGTTGTTGATTGTTATTTTGTTGTTAACTGGATTTTTTTCTGTTGCTGGTGTTCTTGTGCATTGACAGTATTGAAATAATATTTCAAGGTTCCCACTTTCTGGAGGTCAGCAAGAGTAGGAAACGGACAAAAATGACATATTTTAAAAAAATACTGCATGTATTACTTGCATCTTGATGAAGCGGCTTCGTCTTTTAGGAGACTTCTGTCCTCACATCATACTCTGCTTATCTGTTTCTCTTGGTAAACAAACATTACATATAAAATCACGTTCGTCGTACATTTCAGTCCATTAAGTTTGTTGATTGCCACCAAAGAGTTTACTTTTGCCTTTGTCGGTGGGTTTCCAAGTCAGCAGGAGCTGTTGACAAGTCATGGACGGAGTAAAAGTTGGGACATGAAACAGTTCATTAGATGTTGCATGTGATCTATCGATAAACTATTACAGTAACTGGTATTATTGGACATGCATTGCGTAACATGTGGGCTGATGGACGTAGCATGGTCAGTCTGTCTGTGTGTCTGTCTGTTGGTCACATTCATGAGACCTGCAAAAACGGCAGAAGTGATAAACATGCCATTTGGTGGGCCCAAGGAACCATTTATTAGATGGGGTCAAGTTTTCCAGGGGGAAGAGACAATTATGGGAGTTTTCTGGCCCATTCAAAAGCGTTGGCGGTCTCTGTGCTGCGGTGTTCACAGCAAAAGAGATCATTAAGTCCTCAGTAATGGCACGACATGCGATGCATCGTCAAAATTCTTTGACCACTTAAACTTGTTGTGGTGGGAATCATTTCGTTGAGATAATTGCCGACACCAGCATAGCAAGTCCCAGTGTGTACAAAATGGCGGGATATGGTCCGCCTTGGCAGGGTTTGCACTCTCTGAGTGATTTCTAGTATTGGACATAGATAGACTCTCTCTAGGCCTACTGGTGCGATTTTTCTCGTGATGGTTTAACTTTGGATAGGTATGTGTTCATTTCAGTTATAGGCCTATGTTATTATTGTGAGGAAGCTGCGCTATTTTAAACGAGAAATGTCGTTATCCGTCCGTGCTCGTTGTAATGTGCTGCATGAAACACGTTCATAGTACGCATCACGAATGTGGAACGACGGATGCGTGGCGGTGGTCTACAGTGGCACCAAGTCGCACACACAACGTTAGAAGTCTGTGACTGTTCGGCAGACCTAGGCGTGTGAATGCTGCGTCGACGACGTCCGTGGTAGGAAAGTAATTGGCGACAAATCGCGAGTCCATGTCGTGAAATATTGATGGATGCAGTCATGCGATAAGACAGTAGGTGCGATATCGATCACTGTGGGTGGTCCAGTGATTGGCAGCCGCTACCGCGCGGCAAGCAGTGCGCACACTGAGCAAGTGAGCTATAGGCAATGCAGGCAGCACTGGTCAATAAGAAAAACCGTTATCCGCGCCGCTCATAGAGCCATTGTAGGACTGTATAGCGGTGTACGACAGTCGACAGCAGACAGTGGACTACACTGGGACTGTCGCTCGCATGGAGACTTGTCGAATGGTTTTGTCGAGCGTACGAGATTACGCTAGTGAGTGCGACAGCGGCACGCACATGCTGCTAAGATGAAGGTCTACAACTGTACGAAGCACATTGACACACGACAATGTGAGAAACGACAGCAAGTAGCCCTACTGGACAGCTAACTGATTTACTGACGAACGAAGTGTATACGCTTATTAGGGCAGGCCAAACATGGAAAATAGACGGGCTATAGGATCGAGACCCTGATTTTCAGCGAAGTCAACAATTACTCGTTTACAACTTTGCCCACTATTGTCGCTGTTCAGCTGCTGAATTAAACTTCTTCACGGATGGATTTATTGAGCATCCCGTGAGTATGTTTATATCGTTACTTTTATTACCGAAGTGTGCATGTGATGTGTCGTTGAATCATCGTCTTCAATAACGACAGCAGTGCACTGTGTTGAGATGAAAAGGCACCTACACCAGACTACACGCCCAGTTTTGGCTCAAATGACCGCAAGTTTGACTGAGTTCTGTGACCTGTTGTTCGTACACAAAGCAGCAAATACTACCACGTAAATCGTTATTGAGAGCTAAAATATACAGGGTGGGCCAAAAAGTGAACCCTTACTATGTCCAACAAAATTTACATGGTTCACGTGACCTGACCACGCCCCTTTGAGGGCGTGGTCAGGTCACGTCCGAGGGCTAGGATTTGCTACGATCAACCTGCCTCTTAATATGCAAAAATAATTTTTCATAATATTTTTTCTGAATCACGAGTACATACCTGTATTTAATTATGCACTTTAGTTTATTTTGAAATATCAAAAATCGCTATACCCCGCCTTTAATATTGGTTAATTGCAAGAACCGGAAGTCAGAGCGCACTAAGCTGAAAATATGCTAATGATGTAAACACGGAAGTCGCGTCGCGAAAGCACCTGTTTATCATAATCAATATAATTATGAGCATCGGTGGCGGTTGGGAGAGAGCGTGCAACATATGGTTTGAAAGCAACTGCAGTTGTTTTAGAACTGCATGCAGTTATGTTGGGCAGGATTGTAAAGTTTCGTCGAGGTGATCAGTATGAGGAGATGGAAGGTCGCGACGAAGCCGGCAAATCGACTACATCAAATGCTAACAGCGCTGGTCAAACAAATCGACAAGCTGATACCGCTGGTGATTCTACGGTTGCAGCACGGGACACAACCCCAGATGGTACGTTGGCCGGTTTTCAGTTGGTGTAGATAGATGTTTTTTTTATGATGAACTTCACTATCTGCCGTCCTCTTCGCTCAAAGTCCTTGAACGTCTGAACGTACAGTGTGTGCGTTCATATAGTTGCGCACAATTGTCCTCGTAGGCTCGTACTAGTAATTCTGCTTTTGTTTTCGCGATATATTGGTACCCATTTGTAGATTACATCCTTGAAAATCAGTTAGTAGAAGTAAGTACGTAAACATAACTTTTTAGAGTGGCTTAAATAACAACGTTACTACAAGGACCACTGTAACGATGCCTAACAAGCAGTCAGAGAATCAGTCGATAGTTGAAAAAGATGAGTCTTTAGTTGATGCCGGAAAGTCTGCAGTGATGACGATGAGATGACGGCATCTAGCAGACTGTTCCAAACTTGAGCTGCAGCAACCGGAAAGGCATAGCTGCCAACAGTAGACAGTTTGATGGGCGGTATGACCAGGCGGCTGGTGCTTGCTGACTGCAGAGCATGCCGACCAGGTAGGTCAGCGACGGCGACAAGAGGTCCCAGATATCGTGGCGTGCTGTCGTGCAGAACTTTGTACGGCATGCTTTCATTAGACTTCATTTTAGCTCGAACAAAAATTTGATGGACAGAATTGATGAGCAGTTCTGATTCTGATGCTGGTTTCTGATAGCAGTTTATGTTCTATGATTATTATTGTTATTATTATGGCCACCAAAGGCAAGGCCATTATATTTTGCTACTGCAATTTTTTATTTATTTATTTATTTTTATTTCATCAGCATAGATGAAAGATCAGACATGGGATCTCAACCAAACTGTCCATTAGGTCGTCAGTGGTGTCGATTTACAAGTGCCCCCCCAAAAATTTTGGGGGCCCTTTCCTGAAATTTGGGACGACTTGCGCACTCGACACCACATATCTCCGGAACGATAAGTCACATGGACAAACAAAAATGCTAAGTGTCAATCTACAATATGTCTCCTAAAAGTTGACCTACTTTCCATGACCGTTGACCCCAAAACGTCTGAGATCCATTCCGTCATTGTGACCCACTCTTCGCCGGCCATTACATTGCACCATCAAAGTTGCAACCTGTCTAATTAGTATTAGTATTATTAGTATTATTATTAGTATTTGTATTATTAGTATTATTATTATAATCATCACTCATCATCATCATCATGATAATTATATTGTCTCTTGTATGTGAAAGAGATGTGTCTGTCAAATTTATCTAATGCTAATGTTGCTATGACCGTTAGATGTGCTGACAGTTGACCGTGCTGTTGAAAATATTGGCTTTGGATGGTTTCAAGTGAAATTATCCTTGTTCACTGGACTAGTCTGGGTTGGTGATCAATTTTCATTATTATTATTTTGTGAGAGTTGTAGTGGCGACAGAATTCAGCCAGTTGACAGCATCTTTGCCAGCATCATTTAGAATCATCACTCTGATTCAGTGATACAAGAGGAACATTAGTTTTGTCATCAGAATTAACTTGTTTAGTTGAAATAAACAATAAACTTACTTATGATTTAGTGTGCAGCGTAGTCGTCTCATGATGAAACAAAAGATTTAGAATCATAATTGATGGTGGATAAAAAGTTAAAAACTGTGCCTCAGTTGTCGTGTGTCACATGCTGTGAGAAGATAGTGAATGATGGTGTCGAGCAAAGCGATGACATATAGTCTACCTGTAGGATATTAACAAAAAACAACAACTAAAAAATCAGTTGGAGCAAGAACCTGATGAAAGCCATAGTAAAATCTCAGATGAAATTACTACTCATTTTAGTGACTTGACTCATTATGCAAATGCATGTCACATCTTGCCATAATGGAGCCCAGTCATTGACACTTAATCTACATGTCTCTTTCAGTCATGATTGTGACACTTAATTCTTGAGTTTTGTTGCATGACATTTGTAATCCAACAGAAACTTTGGTCAACTTCACATGAATACTGTTTTCAGTTTTAGCTTATTTTGATGTTACTAATGTCGCTGTTAGTTTGGTTGTGATTGTGACAGATGGCTGATGCAATGGAAATGATGATACTCAGCATCCTTGGTCCAGCTCTTCATTGTGACTGGATGGTGCCACCATGGCAACAAGCCCTTCTCACTACAGTAATATTTATTTGTTTACTTAATTGGTACAATTTGATATGTGTCCATAAATAGTTTGAGTCATGTAAGTTGATAAGAATGTATGTTGTTAAGTGAAGTGAGTAAGTCAGTAAGTAAGTAAATGAGTAATTGGTCTGTATGGTGGCAGAACGGAAGAAGACTCACCAGGTATGCGAGTAACATATTTTGTTTTTTTATAGTCATTGTTTTGTTGGTTTTGCGTACCTACATTGCTGCAGATATTGGTATTAGAGACACGGTGCTAAAACACATTATATTAATGTTGGCAGCTGAACATTAACTGATAACGTTGCTTCTAGGGGTGCACCGGATCCAGATCCGGATCCGGATCCGGCTGGATATCCGGTGGATTTAGTGGATCCGGTGCAGATCCGGATCCGGCCTGATCCAACATCTCAGGATCCGGTGTGGATACGGATCCGGCCGGATCTGAGTTAGGATCCGGCCGGATCCGAATTTTTGTATTTGCAGGTTTCCAACTTCCAGTAATACATTAAACTTCAGAAGACTGTTGTCTATCAGCATTTAGCTATTGATACGGACATGAAATGAAGTCTTAACACACAGAACTCAAATTTTTTTGTGATAGGTCATAGGTGACATAGTTAACAACTTAACACACTGAAAGCTACAATGTTAATGTTCAGTTGTTGATGGCACACTACATCAGTCAGCAGTTTCTGAACACCACTTGAGCACAATGTACTGTAGTTGTTGTCATACACGAATTGTCAGCATCTACAGCTTGTAGAATTCCTGAAGCTTTTGACAAGTAATCACACTGACAATCAGTCCAAATGCTTCAAATTGTGGTGCAGAAACAGAAGGTAGAAAATTTTAAGTAAGTAAGGTAAGGCAAGAATCATGCGGGATCAGGATCCGGCCGGATCCAAAAATTCTGGATCCGGTGCACCCCTAGTTGCTTCTATAGATTTAGAGCAGCATGGCAGTCTGTAGTAGAAATATCAGTGAAATGCATTACGGCGTGTATCACAAATGGTTCAGCGTTCCTTCCGTTGGTAGTCTGGATCAATGAAGGACGAGGAACAATGCACGACTGTCCGTTGTTGGCTTTAAGTTTTTTTGAGTGCTTTGACAGTTGAATAACAAGAGTGGCGTCTCGCCTGTGAAAACCTCGTCCATTTATCCCCAAATGTTCTCTGTTGGGGCACATGGTCTCCTGCAGTACTGCTTCAGAAAGAAAGAAGATTTGTTAAACAAAAACTGGAAAAAACAAAATTGTTTTATTATTTTCAGTTTTATGCCTTTACCTTGCACATGTTTCATATTAGCATATCATGTCAGTGTTGAGTGGATGCAGCCACAGCAGTTGATGATGATGATGATGATGATGATGATGCATTTTGTTTGCTATTTTGGTCTGTTAGATTGTGTTCGGTGGAATGATGTTGAGTTCAGGATTCTGGGGTAAAGTCTGCGATAAATATGGAAGAAAAACGGTCAGTGGATGTAGTTCACACTTGTTTATTTCATGCAGTATTTTTGTTGTGATCGCTTACACCGATACTATGCTGCTATTTTAATTTTATTTATTATCTGCCCCATAGCTATAGCATATAGCATGGGACAGATAATAAAATCGTTTTGCGTCTGTGCGTGTGTGCGTGCGTGTGTCTGTCCGTCTGTGGACACTCTCATGGTCGCATTTCTTCGTCGATTTTCACCAATTCGGACACATACGTGTAAACCCCCAAAAGTAAGAACAAGTTCTTTGGGGGTCAATATCGCCC
>Ga0209780_1004130_pt1 | contig 11088 bp, 8 predicted proteins | sample WorMetexBAHAMAS2_FD_187384 | JGI IMG/M metagenome (GOLD analysis project Ga0209780, IMG submission 187384) | Marine gutless worms symbiont microbial communities from Max Planck institute for Marine Microbiology, Germany - Inanidrilus exumae... | ecosystem: Host-associated > Annelida > Digestive...
CTCCAGGATCGGACCACTTCACCGACGTTGTCGTGCAGTCGCCTCGTTGCCGACTCTCACGACCACCTCGAGTTTCTACAGTTTCTCAGCGCCGTCGGGACGTTAACTTTCAAGTTATTTGACGCGCATCTCAACGAGTCCTCTGCAGCAAACTTTACTCTGTAGGCCGAAGATAACTTCAATATAGAAGTGTCCAAAGTTTCGCAAAGTCTCAGATAACTTTTAATTCTCTCTCTCAACGTTAACGCTTTAATTTCGCTAACTCCACTTTATCAGCGTTCAAACTCCACTTTTAACCGTCACTTTGTCTGGCAATAAATAAGTAAGGCTATAGGCCATACGATGCCAGCCTAGGCCTATAGGGCCGCTAACAATATTTTTTATACTAGGCTAGTCAGCACTAATCTAGCCTATACAATTCTAGTGTGATGTATGTATACACAATAATACATTTAACGTAGTTTAAATGCACCTTCTTACAATCATAAAACACGTGTCCAAATTTCACGACATTTTCTATACTGGTTACCGACGGCCGTGGTTTGGTCCGTCTCTTACGACCGTTCAATATGTTATGTACTTCCGGTTTCGTGGATAACAAAGCGTTTGCTGCGCGTTTGGCATGACATGGACCAGAGCGTCATTGACAAAGCAGTTGACGAGTGGTGTGGCCGTCTTTGTGCATGTGTGTCGGCAAAGAGTGAACACTTCAAGCAACTGTTGTGACATCATCAGTAGGCTTATCCGTGACAAAATGTTTCGTATTCTGTCAAATATGATATTATTTCGAAAGTTTAATCCCATAAATTGGTTAAATTTGGACTTTTAACTTTCCCAAAGTAGTGTAGCATCATACGTAAGGCGTGATAAGATTTTTTATATGCGTTGGTTTAAAATTCCCTTTCTCCAGCAGTGAAAGCATTTGGAAAATCGGTTAAGATTTGACGGAGTTATTGTTATTCGTTTGATGTCTTTTTTTAGGGAAACGGTGTAATTTTAAAATTTAGGTGTAACATGGTATACAGTCTGAGACCATACCAAAGTTATTTTCGCTTTATAACAGATTTGGAACATTTTGACAATTTCTGAACAATTTGAGACTTGCTGTATTAATTTCATCTTTTTTATCCCTTGTCACAACAACGCACCAACGCAGCTTGTTCATTCAAAGGCACCATAAAATACAGACAAATTAAAACAATACTGTATAGCCAATGGCAATATCAATGCATATTGCCTAAATTGGTATAATGTGGAAAATATTATCCAAAGTTCAAGATGTTACTGTCGTGTAAGAAGATATGTATAAGACAAGAAGCTCAGCTACCACAGAGGGACCGCGCGACACACTATGTCAGTTGAAATCTTGTCAACTGCTGCATAGCTGTACGGAAAATCGCATATTCATACGGCCAAAATCATGTTATTCACACGGTGATCATAAATCCGTGATTTTTTTTCTCGTGGCCTTACATTACAAACAAGATTTACAGTGAAAAATTGCCATAAAAACTTCAGTATCTTACACTACACTTTCAGTCGAGGTTTTGGATCATCGGTGAACTTAACGATGCAACAACGTTTTCTCTTTCGGGTTTAATACTAATGATGCTACTAGTGATGATCATGATGATAATGATAATGACGACGACGACGATAATAATAATAATAATAATCATCATCTCTCGTTTATTAAAAAAGTTGACAAACGCAACCATAATACAAATAAGAAAAAAATGAAAGTAGAGATATAGAGATAATAATAAAATATAATAATAAAGTAGGATTTGTACAGCGCCGTAAAGTCCGAAGATACAGAGGCGCTGGAGATACAGAGACGATGATACGATCCCGTGTTTTCTTGTCCTGCATCTCCGGATTTTGCGCCTTGAGCAAGCCGGCTGCTTCTGCCGGCTGGTTTATTCCTCGAACGTAATATGAATATGTCATTAGAGACAGTACGTTGTACGGCGAGCTTTGAACTCGAGACGCCGAGTGATTTGTAGCCATTGCAAATCTCATGAGAAATACATGCGCACATGATGAGCTCGTATTTCCTGGCCAAACGGAAGAGCCCTTTCTTAGACTGCCACGTTCCGGCCTAATTCAGTTGCGAGGAGCTTAGCTTGATTGTCGCATATCGTGTCTTCAACTCAAAGTTGAATGTCGTTTTATCGTGGTTCAGATCGCTTGAAGTACACTATGCTCGGAAAAAATGAGATGTATAGGCAGTTTGTAATAAACAACCGCGTAAACATGCAACGAATTATTATCCACACATGCCGATAGGCAAGATGTGGATATATCATTTACTGTTTTGTGTGTGTTTGTTTGTACGGTTACGGATTTCTCCGACGAGGATAAAGCTTGCAGCGTCAAATTTTGCCAGGCCGTTCATCGGCGTCCAAGGCAAGGAATCTCCCATTTTGGGGAACTTAGCTCCCACAGAAGCCCAGAACCGGACGAATCGGCCAGCGCGCCACCATCTCCACGACGTTCACAACGATTACCATTTGGCGCCCGAACACATGCATGCGCCGTTCGTGAAATCGTGCGGCGTGTGGTCGTAGCATCGGCATGTGCGGACATACGTCAGTCCCCGAAGACGGACGTACTTGTCAAATATTTCACACACACACACACACACACACACACAAAGGGAATTCCGTTTGCGTCGCTGTTGCACAGTTTTACAGGAATTCCTCGTGTCGTTAACAGAGATTTCCAATTTTTCACAAATCCCTCAGCTTCCAACATGCCTTTCTCGCAGCCGTCATCTAATATGTCGCTGCATGTCGATATACGAAAAATATTGGCAAAAAAGACTGAATTTAATTAAGATGTACAAGATGTCGGCCGTCCTCCATTTTTTGGATTTATAAAAGTTGGAAATTTTAACTTCCACTACGGTTCGGATGCTCAATTTGCGTTATCGTGCCAAATGTGGTTGTGGTGCCGATTGGTCATACCGTTGCCGAGATGTGGCCATTTTTTATTTTTAAAGATGACGGTGTCTGCCATCTTGAATTTTTAAAGTTCGAAATTTTAAAATGTCGATTGGGTTCGGAGGGCTAATATGCGTCATCTTGCGAAATTTTGTGCCGATCGGTAGAACCATTGCGGAGATATGGCCTTTTTTGGCTTTTTCAAGATAGCGGTTGCCCGCCATCTTGGATTTGTTGTATGCCTGCTTCAACCACCCACGATGCGTAGTTGGTGGTCTTTATCGCTGTACAAAATTTGGTTGGAATCGGCATTGTAGTTTTTAAGATAGACGATTTTCAATGTTGTGCGAGTTTGGCTTGAAAATGCTTTTGGGGTGTTTTTTTTGTGTAAAAATGGGGGAAAGGGGAAACTTTTAGCAGTTTATCCCTCTAGGAAAGCAATAACCTGGGATTGATGTCTTATGAATAAAACCGCGTAAAAATTGTTTCTGCGGTTTAGTTTCGAGACTCGAGCGATTATTAGGGTCACAAAAAAGAAAACTAAAAAACTAAAAAACACGCGAGAGTGATATTTTACCAAGTTGCCGGAACGCCCCGATTGGGGAGATGAGCTTGACTATTTGGCTTACGGAGTCATATCGCCGACCTAATCATCCATGCCAAATTTTGTGACAATCGGTTAAGGGGTTTCGGAGTTCTGATACCGTCAATTTTGCCATTTTCCATAGGAATAGCTGGTCGCCCTTACAACAGTGTAAGCAATACCGTGCTACAATGTGATAACTGCAGGTTAAAGCGCGAGAACTGTAACTGCACTATTACTGCAGCGGGAGGGTCAAAAGTGACGGAAATGTAACAAGCACCGGCGAACGTGGAAATAGTCACTAAATGTGTCGCATTTAACGACCGCAATGTTTCACAACAGCGTGTAAAATGTAATACGTCGCAGCGGTGACGGATCAGCGTCAACGGGCCGGTCATTGCGGGCCGGGGACGTTCCACTCGGACGGTTCCGAGGTTTAGACGGACGGTGCCGGTGCGCGACCATAGATATGTGCGCGACGTGGGCGGGCGTACAAGAGTCGCTCAATCTGTCAGCGTTCGATCGGCGTCTACTGGCTGCACGTCGGGTCGTCGGTGCTGACTGATCGCCCTCCGAGATCAACGGATGCCTGCCCGGTCATCGTCTCATAACCGTGGCCGACGCCGCTGTCTGTATCCCCTCCACCCTACCCTCAACCTCGTCCACCTCAAATATGCATGGATCGTGGAGACGTCCGTCTGCGGACTCGGATCCGCCAAATATGTAATAAAAATTTAGAAAAACGCCCGTTGATGTGTTTTACCGCGTGGCGCATGGCATGCAAGTGCATTGCTACAGTATCGTAATTCTGACTGTAAAGTCGTATCCATGAGATGGGAATGAATACCCACCAATCCTCCCGTTACCACGATTCAATCCTGAGTTTCTTTTACTTACTTACTTTCTCCCTTTTTTCTTTTTTTACATTCCGCCTTTATTCTCCGTATCTGTTTGTAACATTAGTTTCAGTAAAAAAACCGGAAAAGACAATATACAGCGTGGCGCAGAATAAACCGGACTACGCAACCTTTCAACTGCGATTACGAAAATTTGCAAAAAAATAATGCCTTGAACAAAAAAACCTCGAGTGTTCTGCCTTACTATTATATTATTCCAGCCTTAATCAAACCCGGTGGCACTAGAGAAGTGTCCTTTGTTCTATCTATCTCTGGCTCCATCAATCTCAAACTATTTTTGAACTTTTCCGTGTTCGTGCCCCTGACTCTCCTGTCGGTGCTTCCGCCTTTGCGGTCACAAGGTTTGAAACAAACCGGCTACTCACAAGCACTTACCACCAGCAAGTTCTGGTGTCTGACTGTCCGTTCCCTTGTCACATTCATGTGCTGCAACATTCATGTGCTGTGTTGCAAACGATTAAATGCCTATCGTCTAACCTTTCCCCAACCTGGTAGCACCGTCATTTTAGTTTTTTCACCCCAAACATCTATAAACGTGTGTTTACTGTTCAATATAATCGTGTTTGTTGCATGTGTATGCATGGGACCCGCCGCATGTTGCATTATTTCTGTTACGAGCTTGTTTAGGAAAACTGAGACTACTCTATTAGATACCGTAAAGATAAAGGCTTCCAATACTCGTTACCGAGCGTCGGGCCAGGAGCTAATCCCGGTGTACAGGCAGTCAGCCCGCAGATGACTATAAGTCATCCATCCGGCGGTAGGTTGTCATTACTTTTCTCCAGGCATGCGGTTACCTTCCCAGCCGCAAAGCATCACCGCTTTTTGGCTGGTACTCATTTTACCGTCACTTGGAGGGTAGAAGGCTGAGTCGACCTGAGTCGACAGACAGACACACACAGACGACTGCGTGCAAGCGATGCGACCTACAACGTTTTTAAACGTAAAAATTGATGTAAATAACAACATAAATAAACAAAATATTTTACATTAACGTCATGTTTGATGTCATTGATGATCACTACCTGTTTCCAGTAGGGATGCGCCTATCGTGGAATTTAGTAAACGTGTGCATGAAACTTTTACACGTTTACTAAACGTTTACAAGAGTATGGCAGCAAATAACAAAACGCAGATGGTTTCCAGTCACGATAACTGCACTATAGTAAGTAAAGCAGTCGCCCGTGTCGTCAACTCGCCTGCCTTCAATGAAGTTCATTCATCCGATTATCGCTTAACCATGCCATACCATAGCATATACCATATCATCGTTTTATTACAGGCAACGAGGCCAATATATACAGACGATGCAACAATTAAACAAGAAGACAGAAAATCAGTAGGCCTACAGGGCATTATCTAGCGGTAGATAAATGATAAGCGGTAGATAAACGTTAAAACACAGAAAACACATAATACACAGTAAAACAACCAAGACAGAAAATGAAGATACATACACATTTACACAACTAGAAGCGATTTTATCAAAGCATTACTACTCACATTCCAACGTGCCGCGTCGGATATTCTGGTATTACTCATATAAGTATCAAAACTCGGCAGACCAGTTAAAAGTAGCATATTAGTGACACTATAATATTTAGTAACTCCAAGAAACATTTTTGTACATATAATATGCATGAAGTATATTAAAGTTCCGACAATCTCACGTTGCGCTGTTGACTGCTTTAGTTGATTCTTCATTTCTTAGCAGCGAATTGGTTACTGCCGCCACAATTCGTATTACATCATCGTGTAATTTAGTAAGTTATCGTGTAAGCGTGTAAACGTGTTCACACGCGCATCCCTGGTTTCCGGTCCGAAACCGTCTCCTTTGCACTTAGCAAGTGTCTTACTGCTAGGTGCTTGCTTTGCTGCTGCTGCTGCGCATCCGTTGGCGGTGTACGGAATCAGAGTGGCGAGAAGATTGCGAACGCATCCTGAATACGCGTTTTAAATTAGTCGTTTATTTCAAAAAGGCCCACTACAACTTGCAACGCTTTAAGTTAATTATCCACGCCGAACGAAGTCGTGTGGGGAGGGTTTTCACCGCTGTTTGTCCGTTTATTCAAACGATATCACCAAACTTTCACATACAAATGTTCCACGATGAGTCCTGGAAATCCATTTATTTTGGGGTCAGAAGGTCAAGGTCACAACGTCTGTGTCGATCTTTAGAGAGAACGCAATATTACCCCTGCTGCGTACGTATATTATAAGCCTACTGTAATGCCCCACCGCACAAGCAATGCTAGCGACACCGCGTTTACCCTACGTCACGTCCCCGCGCCCGCTTGCCGATGGGTTTTTTTTCCGGCGTCTTTTGCACTCTTGTGAGTGCCGGCTTCTTTTCATTCTGTATCATATTAACGATTGTCACTCAGAGCGTCACACTAATAATAGAGCAGTTATTACGCTGATCGCATCTGGCTGAAAGCGTAATATAACGTTCTGGCGTCCGTCTGTCTGTCCGTTTGCCTGTCTGTCCCGCCGGTATGCTCACCGTGACCCATAGGCGTCAGCATGCGACGCCGAGAGCCGATGTCGTGTCCTCCTTATTATCGGGTCGAAATGTACGCTGGCCGGCCAGCGTACATTTCGACCCAATAGTAAGGAGAACCGACATATTTGTTAAGCGACAAACTGTTTAAAGCTGTTTAATGCCATTAGATTAAAACCTCGCGAGGTACGCCTGGGTGGCGAGCATTTGATGGCAATTGTGCGAGTTGACGGCAGCTCTTTCGACATGACGACTTTGGGAAGTGAAGATTCTGCGCATCTACTGACGGAATTGCGGATTGTCGGCAGATTGAGGATTTTGAGAATCCGCATATCTCTGTTGCACGTCGGACGTTATACGCGCGATCAGTTCGACCGAGTCAGCCATAATGAAACCTCTAAACACACGGATTATTGCCGTGTATCCCTCCGCGCGGCCAATGATGTAGTCCGGCCGAAGGACAGCGCGGTTCGTCCGTCCAGATCGGTCAAGTCGATTTTCACGTCTCACCGGTTTTTTCGGCATGGACCGGAATGGATAGAGCGCGAGACGCTTGCGCCACTGATTGTTTCGGTCATTTCCAATGTTCATCAGCTCTCCGTTTCCACTAGAAAGCCCTCATCGGAGGTCGCACCGAGCATTTCAGCAATATTTTAGCTGACCATCAGGATTGGCAGGATATATTATATATCCGCAATATATATCCGTAATATATATCCGATATATATCCTACAATATAGCAGATATTTTCAGTAGAAACTATCGGATTGTTCGACATTTTTGGCATTTATGTCAAAATATAGTATTTAATTTGAAATTTTAAAATAATATTTACTTACATTTTGCATATTCTCACTAATAAATGCGAAATTTCAATTGCTTTTCTGTCAAAACGTGATTGGCAAATTTCCACATACAGTTGCAATACAGTAAAATGCAATCACATATATACGATTAAAAATAGAACTACTAGACAATGCACTATCTATACAAATACAATATAAGCATATAATAACCAACACACATGGCAAACATCATACAATAGTTTACAGATAGTTCTGTAAGGCATAGTTTATAACTGAACAGTACTGTTTAGTTCTGACGTAGTGAATTGGGTAGACTGTAGAATGCCGCAGTCTGACAGAAAGAAGGATCAAGTTGAGGTGGGAAGAAGTGATAGAGGCAGTTCTGAGGGATACAAATCTGTTCAAACAAATTTTTCTGAAAGTTATTCAATATTTTTGTACTGTTCGTTGATGGAGGTTGCCTATTTCAGCCACCTTGCAGTAACTCGCTTTCCCAACTTCATCGTCACTTTTCAGTCAATTGCATGTTTGATCCTATGACCTTGAACTTTAAACTTGACGTAGATCTGCTCTCTCTGTACCAGTTGACACATACCATACACGTACATGTAAGTCGTCCGAAAGCTATCGTGCAGACACACACAACTGACAGAAAGGAAGTGTTCTTTCAAAATTTCCGCTTCTGATTTACTATCGCTGTGTGTGATGTCGTCTTTCTTCAAGAGAGCTTGCCTAATCCCAATGCTGTCGCATTAATTAGATTAATGCAGGCCTATACTGGTAACTGAAAAAAATTTATTACTGCATGCAGCATTTTTCAATCTGTAGCATCATCAGAATTACTGGAGATACCAATAACGCACGCGCTGTGTGCTACTCAACATTTTATGCATTTCTTTCTGTAGTAAACGAAAGTATGCCCCGTCTTCAGCAATATCATTTTCATTGCCGTCCTGTAATTTTCGCTTCTCAGCTTGTACCTCTTAAATATTAATTAGGAAATCGTCGAAAGTTACCGTGTGTTGGCGTTCGGGTGCTGCGCGCACGGATGTGAACGAAGATAATTTGTACGACTTGCACATGAATGTAAAAATGTTTCGATGATCTGTTCTCAAGTACTGTAGCAGGTATGCATGTTTATGATGACAGCTTGCATCAATTGTCGACTTTGCTTCGCCACGTTCAATATCTCAGCACTTGCTAAGCTATTGTTCTTGTTCCTGTCGCCTGAACCCAGACTTGTTATCGAGACATTACTAAAGACTCGAGTTCAAGACGTCAACGTCTTGTTTCTAGACCAAGCTCACCTAGGTCTACGAAGCAAGATCAAAAGTTTACATTCAGCATCTTCAGGAGGAATAGTGAGAAACAGATAAAAATAAAATAATGAAGAAACTGTTAAATTCACTGAAAAGAAAACCTCGACAAAGCCAACATTAGTGATAATTTAGATTTGTCGTCTCTCGTGCGATATAAATGGACACTTCGTGGCCAACAAGTTTGAGAGGCTGAAACATCATCAGTGCATACAAGCATCTATCTCAGTGTCAGCTACTGCACTCATTAATCCCGCGTAAGCTACGTGCAGATTTTTTGAACGCCAACCGCTGTCTTATTAGAATTAGCATGACATCCACGCTGCAGCCGGCTTTGCAATGTCAACCAGTACACAGTCTGCTTTTGACTATAGCATATTTTTCAAGCCGAGACCTTTACCTCGAGACCAAGACCAAGACCTTTAGAAACTGGACTTCAGTGCTCTCGAGACCCGAGACCTTGGTCTCGAGATCACAAGACCGCCTGAACTGTTGAAATTCATATGGTTTCTCATAAAAAAAGATTCTCTTGACTAGTTTTTGTGAGAAAGTCACCTGACTTTGGTCACGTGTCCCGTAAAATCCCGTATTCAGTGTCGCAGTCTTATGTCTCAACGGTGTGTTCTAGAGTTGTCTATAAGTTGGGTTGACCCATGGTATGGGTTGGGTCGGGTCATAAAAATGGACCCATAGACAACTCTGTGTTCTACGTATAGCCTATCCGTTGCATTTATCAAACATTTCGGCAGCTTCTCCGCGTTTTTGTGTGACAGTAACCATCTAGAAAGCCCTCGCTCGAGGTCGCACCGACAACTTTAGCACAGAGAACTCGATAAACAACTAACCAGTAATAAAGCATTTTAAATTGTATAAGTTTTTTCTGAACGTTTGCTGCTGCCGTCCGACGATTCGGAGTGTCGTATGCATCCGTAGCAGTAGCGTTTATACGGGACGGCATGGGGACCATACCCCCCAGGGACCATGCCCCCAGAATTTGGGCTTACTCCCAAGTTGGCTCCACTTTTCATACACTTGGCCTATGACGTACCATATACTACGGAAGTAGTTATCAACAAGTCGTGTAAATTAACGACAGTAACACTGCTCCTTACATACTTCTCCAGTCTTTGCTCCCCCGCATTTGTTGGTCCCAAAATAACGCCACCCACTTTTTGAGTGCTAGAAACGCCGCTTATCCGTAGCCGAAAAGGAACATTTTATCCTGTGACCTTGATCTCTGACCTGTGATTTTGCTTTCAAACTTGATTTTGAAAATGTCAAAAGTTATTATCCGAACTCAGACATGCACACAAACCATAAGTTATTTTAAGGAGTCTATGACATAAAATAACAAACAAAACACACAAACGCCGGACTACTGAGTGCTGTATTTAGTTTTATTTTATTTAATGAAAGAAGACAAAGGACCCGAAGGTCACTAACATGCCGTAAACGGTGACAACACGTACAAATGAACAATATTTACAAACAGATAAACCGAACAAAAATATAGCACATAAAAATATAAACACTCAAATTAATCTAGCTATAAACTAACAAAAACTCATAAGGAGATGAGATAGCGAACGTGAACGTTTTAACGACGATATCGCACACACGTAGGCCTATTTCAAAATACCGAAAAAGAGACAAACCTACTTCGTTTAACAAATTAGACGATAGATAGGCAAGTACTGCGCATAAAGTCTTGAATTATAGCATCTGCTACAGAATTTCCACCTCGCTGTTATATAATATACCGGTGGCGTCGCGCGGTCCCTCTGCAGACGTTTACTTCTAGACATAGTATTCGTAAATTGTCCATAGTCATGGTTTTGTCAACCACTTTTACGCAATTCGCCCCGGAAACTACCAAATTCCGTAAAATAACGCTAAATAAGGGCCACTTCGCTGTTCAAGGTCATTCAAGGTCACCGATTTTGGTACCAATCGAAAGCCCATATACGACTTCCTATTAGTGATTAATGCTAACTTATTTTCTATCTAGCACCGTTTCGGAG
>Ga0209780_1004131_pt1 | contig 11088 bp, 10 predicted proteins | sample WorMetexBAHAMAS2_FD_187384 | JGI IMG/M metagenome (GOLD analysis project Ga0209780, IMG submission 187384) | Marine gutless worms symbiont microbial communities from Max Planck institute for Marine Microbiology, Germany - Inanidrilus exumae... | ecosystem: Host-associated > Annelida > Digestive...
CACACACACACACACACACACACACACACACACACACATCACAATACTTGTGCACTCTTATGGGGGCGAAGTAACAATACATTTGTTTAATTCTAGTGTTTCAGTACAACCCCGGTATGCCTGTACCAGGAACAGTGAAGACCAATCTACTACTGCTACCGTACGGCACGTTAAATTTGTTATTTTTAGAAATTGTATACTACCGATTTCTGACGGTCGCAGTCTGTACACGCCGCAGCTGCCGGCAGCCACAGTCTCGGCAGATCGCGGTAGCCCTGAGCCACAGCGAAGGGGAGGACAGCATGCAGTGCGACAATATACAGAGAGTCTAGGGCCAAAATCCCAAGTAGTAATAATAATATCACCAGCAATTCAAGCTTCTCCAAATACTACAAACACTGCAATAATCCTAATAATGGGTTAAATGGCTACAGTTCAATGGGGCCTTTAGCACAATTATGGTTATACTGCATCTTTACAGTTTTACTTATAACTTATCATACAAATTTGTAGTTCTGACCAAGTGTATAATATTTTTGTAAGGTGAGTGTTGAAAACGTTTATCAATGTCAGTGTAAATCCTGTTAGTAATGACAAAAAACATCAACAGAGTTACGGTTTGTTAACATCAAGTAATTATAAAACAGAAAAATGAGCAACGTACCAATACCAACAAAACATATGTTTAATGAAATATACAATTCTTGTCATGCTGGAAGTAATATCTGCAGACATCATCTATCTTACAGCAATACAACAGATTCGGGAATACTGAGTTTACATGAATAATGCACTGAAACAAATATGTTACAAACAACTGTATAGTAGCGTTTTATGCAACTGACTTTAATGTCTTTAAAGGTTTATTGTGCCTATATAATTTGGGAGTTGGAGAGCCAGCATAAAGGGAATGCAACGTCCTTTCCTTAAGGATTTGGTGGATAAAGAAAGGAGTTAGTTAGTTGGAGTTTAACGTCCCCTTTCAGCACAGATATGGCTATATCAGAGACAAAAGGTGAGGGGTGGAGAGCTATCCCTACCCAGTGAACGAAGGCCAGCGATATATTAACCTGGCCGCCTTTTTGTTCAGCAGCCACCCAAAAAGGCAAAGGGATCGAGAGGCTCATTTAAATTATTATGCTAGCGCCTACAACAGGGGAAGACAGCTATCGCACTGCAAGACTAACTAAACCAAATACAACAAAGCACCAGAATATATCTTAACTAAGCCATACAGATAACACAAAATGAATGCAACAAACTAATCCCAGGTTCGGCCGCCTCTTACGACCTCCAACGTAGAAACGGATTGGGACTATTCTGGTAGAAAGGGAAGGGATGGATAAAAGAAAAAAATGGGAAAGCAAATGAAAAAATTAGCCCCGTATGGGACTGGCAATCGACTCCTACTTACTGCCAACTCAAAGTCACGCGACACAAAAACTATGACAAAAATCAAAAATCCGGCCCGATAAGCTGTAGGTATTGTGCCCTAATTTAAGAATCCGTGGTCATTTGCCAGCCCCCATTATAAATGGAGGAGGAGATAGCCTTTGAAAATAGCCAAATTTCTGACTTTCAAAAGCTAGTGACCTTGACCTTGGATCGGGTCATACTGCATATCATCATGCATCACTCATCGACCTCTACCTACATACCAAATTTCAGTGAAATCAAAGAAACTTGTGTGGACGGACGGACATTTGAGACCCACTTTATTATATTAGGTCGACTCTTCTGAGTCGACCTAATAAATAAAAAAAAGAAAACAAAAAAAGCAAAAAATAAGGAAGTGAATGGACAAGGGAGGAAAAAAGAGGGAAAGGAGGTACCCCAGCCCCACGCGGGGTGGATAAAGACAGGAATTTCCCTATTGTAAGTCAGTCCTCTGCTACCCTTTAGTGGTTTGACAGTGTTGGTTGGATAACAGGGAGGGCGTCTTGCCTGTAAAAACCAAATTATCCTAAAGTTCCTCTCTCAGAACACGAGGAACAAACTCAACGGGGCAACCGGCTCATTTACACCCATAAAATGGCCATAAAAATTGCACGTGTTTTTTGTGCCTTCAGTGTTCTGACACTGTTGGTTGGGCATCAGGACGGGCATAACAAATGCTGCTCCAGCATTTCAAACGTTTCCACGCAGACAACCCGTGAGCCAGCCTGGATGACGAATGATAAATGTATAAAAAGTCTTATATCATGGCAGCACCACAAAACCTGACAATGTACATAACACACACAAGTCTCTGCTATTGCAGATGAACCCCGCCCATCGCGTCATAAACAAAAGTTCAGAACGTTCAATGTGATAAACTGTGGCGATGGTCATTGCTTGAACTAAGTTGACAACACCTGCGATGATCGATGTGTCATGGTGAAAAAGCAGGGAAGTTCAGAGTTTGGACAAAGTTCCAGAAAGAAGCACCTTTATTTTAGGAGAATTTCCTTTCAACACTATATAGGGCAAGCCAAGGGTAGCCTTTATGCCAAAACCAGCTTGATATGTTCAGCTGATTTGATAGAACTCCCAACTTGTGTCAGACAGACACCAGGCCATAGCACCACAGCGTTGCATGGGTAAAAACAGCTAAACAATGCATAACAATCTACACTGACAACAAGTATGTCGTTCCTCCTTATTGTCGCCCGATATGTACGCTGTCCGTGTCGCATGCTGCCCCCCGGTGAGTCACGGTGAGTTTGCCGATGGAACAGACAGACAGACGGATGGATGCCAGACCGTTACATTCTGCTTTCTGCAAGATGCGGCCAGCGTAACAACAAATAGCAATGATGATGTATATGGTGCTGACACATAACAAGGCCACTAATGGTTCACTTAATAAATGATGGACATGACGGTTTGCTGTTGATTCTCAAAAAGCCATTGGCCACTATCATTGTCATTCTGTATAACCACTAATGTTACAGTGATGCACACAGTTATAATAGCACAGATGCTGACTTGACCTAAGCACTACTACAGTTAGGAAGTAAACGTTTTTATGTCCAAGACAGTTTATCACAAAAAACAGACAGCTGCTTGCTTACAATAAGATTCTATTCACATGACACTCAAACACGACTGTCAAGTGCCCAGTAGACTACTGAAACATACAGTTAGATTGTAACATAAGAATTTATAACAAGAAGAATGCATACTACCACAGTATTACTACTAATACTATAGCATTACTAATACATACATTATTCACCATGCAGGCTATCAGACAAAATGCAAAACTGTTGCAAAATGTCAGATGCGGCCAGCGTACAAACGGTAAGAGATAAAAAACATTGAATTCAATACTGTTAGCAGAATAACTAAGGAACATTCATGTCAACAATACGATCTATTGATATGCAATATGAATCGTAATAAAAACTACCAAAAAGCTGTTGCAGATGTACAACAAGGCAAATCGTAACTATCAGACTTCGCCCGTGGTGTGCAGTTGCACCGCCTGTGAAGTACCGTAACTCCATATGCTTCCTTAACCTGTGTCCCGTTAATGCTAAATTAAATTCGCTTTCCTACGTCCATGCATCAAAGTTCACAATTACCATAGTAACGGTTGGTTGGTTGGGAGATTAACGTCCCCTTACAGCACAAAAATAGGCTATATCAGGGACAAGCAAGGTCATAAGTGGAGATTTAGTTCTGCTATATAGCCAATGATACAGTAACCTCCCGACCTCGTTGCCTTTTTGTTCAGCGATAACCCAAAATGGGAAAGGATATGGGAGTCTCATTTACTTTATTATGCTAGCGCCTATAACAGGGTGGAAACTAACCAACCATCACAAGACCTATTTATCAGTTCAATGTGACATCTTGGGTAATTGCTGTTCTTCAGTTCCCATAAAACATCAGTGCCTAACGACTCTTGTCATATAATATCTTTTCTGTGTAGGTCTGGCTTTGGAATGCTTCTCTTAGGTAAAACCCAAAAGAAGCATCCGGGGACTTCCTCACCACAGTACCAGACCTGCCCCCATAGTAACAATAGGTACAATGGGTAATTCTTCCCACTAGTCATCAAATTTCCAGTTCCTCTTTTACTTCAGTTTGCAAGTAATTTCAAAATAGTTAGTCAAAATTATGCCCTTTAATGATAGGAAATATGAATTCTGTCCGACTTTGCGGTAAATTTAAGTGTAGTCAATCCTTTGTAGCAAAATTCATACCGCTATATGGCCCACTGTAGAAAGAAACATGATGTCATCTACAAAACCAGAAATACACCCTCACTTTGCTGCCGATAATAGACTCGTCCAACGCTTGCAATAAAGTGTCTGCCCCTGTTATGTGCCGCTAAATGGACCAGTTCAATTCTCAATTATTAGGGGTATTAGGCTCGTCGGGCACATTTTCCCCGAAAATTGCCCCTTCCCTTCGGGGATCATCACCCCCATGTAACACACTGTTCCTCGGGCCAAGCCCAATCATAATCCCAAACGGCATCTCGATCAGTCCAGCCATTTGTGTATGGGTCCCAAATGCTATGCTGAACAATGCATTGTCAATGGGGAGAAAACCCCAAAAATTGCCCTTCGCTTTGGGATTTCGTCAACCCACCAGAGGAGGATCGAACTATGGCCATAGGCAACATGCACAAAACATTTGGTAACGATCGCACATGTGGTTCTGGAGATATCCTCATGGACAGACAGACAGACCGACACACATATGTAATTATCACAATACTTCGCAACCGCTCCCCCGGGCGAAGTAACTAACAGTTAGTATGCTCAGCTGCTATCTTGTCATCGGTAGAACCTGTTAACAACCAGCTCCAGCAATGACGGCGCTCCGTCAACGTCGACATTGTTCTGTCGCAACTCATCCAGTTTTGCCTCATATCTGCGTTTGTCATGACCAAGCTTCCAGTTCATGCGTACCATCAGTTGCAGTACAGGCACAAGGTATGGGCTGCATACATCGGTGCTCACCATAGAGTCACGGAAACACTCGAGGACACGTGTGGCATGAATGGAGGCGGCGCAGTAGTCTTCAACGGCTGCATGTGCAGCAACAATGGCACACAGTGTTGCTGTTACCTATATCACAATATCCAATGTCAGTTACAGCTCATTTCACCATTACTGTCCAACACGACTGTTTTTTCCCATTGCTCACTATAGGTTAGGCCGGAATCAGCAAAGATCCCCTACGGAAACAAACACTAATGGCATTCGTTGTAGTTGGCTTTTGCTAGATGTTCTTCCGATCACACACACAATCATGTTATTATGTTAAATTACTTAGAAACTGTTACAGAACTATACCTTCCTTCAAATAGCATCCTCTCCACATTACAGTGCTGGCCCAGACGTGCCAACCTTTACAGTGTTACAATATGATTAATTAATGTGTTGCTTGCACTGTGATTTAAAATAGTTGCAGTGTTTCCAACAAAACTATGTATCGAATAATACATATTAACGTTCTTACAGCTGAGTCATAATCTTCCTTTGCAGCTTTGAGATATTGTGATGTTAAACTTACTCTGCAGTAGGCTAGTTAGTTCGTTGGAGTTTAACGCCCCTTTTCAGCACAAATATGGCTATATCAGAGATAAAAAGTCAGCGGTGCAATAGGCTAGAATTTATCAAAATGTACATAAGTGTAACTTGTACCTATCATACCAATGAAATAACCCAAATACTTCATACAACTAAAAGGCACCATCACCAAAAATGAAGATAACAGCAACTGCTTAAGAACAAAAAGATAACACATATGTTGTAGTGGTATCAGAGAGTTCATGAAGAAAGCAGATTGCAGTACATATGAAGAAACTAGTAGACGACAAGTATGATAACCTCTGAGTCGGTGTCTCCATGCATATGGGCCTGCAGTCGCCAGGCTGACCTTAGTGGTGACAATGCTCCTCCATAGTCGCCATCGACAATTCGTCGATAACCCTCACGTAAGTCACTGCCATACAAAAATTCAGTGAGCTCAGCAGAAGTCCGCAGTGCGCCAACAGCAAACACATGAGTGAGGTATTGCTCAAAGGCTCGCGAACGCCGAGCAATTGTTGATGGCTTGAAGTTGCCACTGAGTCGCTTCTTGGGAAACGAGATGTCACGCATCAATGCAGGATACTGTCGCCGCAGAGCGGTGTTGAGATGATTAAAGTCGGAATAACGGCGGCTGATCTTGGCAGGTGAGCTATCGGTCACATCGGCCCGCACCATCAGTACTGTGTATAACTACAGATCATGTAGCACACAACATTAGCACTGCTTGTTGGAGAGGCATACTGTTCCACATAAATATAATAACATCACATACTGGAAGTTTAAAAACTACCTACCAACCTATCTCTGCTTTAAAGGTGATATGCAATGATTTTTTGGTTGTTAAAGTAAATTGCCCTTAGTATGTCTTTAATATGAGCAAACCTATTTGGATATTGAGGAACATCAAAGAATTAGAAAATTTTAGAAAAAGCGCAAGAAAGTGATTTGTTTACTATTGCAAGTGATGACGTCATATCAGGGAAACGAACAAGGGAGCAGGCTATTGGAGTGTTGAGTGAGACACTACACAACATATAGGCATAACGACGTTGAAATATGTTCTTAAAACATAAAATGGTATAATAAATAACTTCTTATCTAATCTCAAACGCATAACAATGCAAACGAAACAAGCGTATCTTGGCATGACGTCACACATGACGGAAACAGCCAAAGAATAACTATACCAAAAAGACCAATAAACTTGTACTTTTTTTAGCATTTTACGGCGTAATTTATCAAAATTTGTTACACAGACGGCTTCAAATTGCAGTAAGCAGCTACAAACTACTTTTAATCAATTTGGTAAAAAATTGCTGCATATCTAAGCTGGGTTAGGTCATTCTCTCGGTTTCCTCCACTTGTTGTGGAAGATAACGAAGGTGACCACTCTCCAGGCAGTGCGAAATTCCTGACATTTCCCTGATTCTTAGTGGCACTTCCCATTTTACATTACCCACGTCAAGCATATATTACTGCCAATGCTACCAGTCAGTGCTAACTATACACCAAAAATGTCAGTGCAAATATGCTCACAATGATTTAATAAGCAGAAAAATTCTTAAAACAGTCGATAAAGGTGGCCTACAACAGTATACACATTGGTGTAGCCCCAAACTTGAAGTTAACAATAAACAGTTTTCTCTGACACTTCCCGAACAGCTGCAAAATTTCCTGCATATACTACAGACGGTGCTACCATGACATTCTAAATGTCACTGCATGTTCCAAAAAACTGTTCACAATGGTTTAATAAGCAGCAGAATTCTTAAACAGGCAATACAAGGCCCGCAACAGTTTACCAGTTTTCCCTGACAAGATTTTTCCCGACACTTCGGACGTTTGGTCAATTCTCTCAATTCCCTGACGTTTTCCACGTTTTCCAGACAAGTGGTTACCCTTATTAAAACAGCTTGCAAAATGTAATAGCTGTTAATATTTTGCAAGAATAGACAATGCACCAACCACATATTTATCATCCCCATCTCGCACAGTCTGAGCATCTATAATCTCAAAAGTGATGCCAACTGGTCCAGGACGACTTGTTCGACCATCCAACTCGTCAGCAATGCCATCATATAATTTATCTGTGCATGAAACATTTTCAAGTAAAACAAACTATACCTGCAACTATTACTAGTATCCACAATAAATGTTTAATGCAATTTTGAAAGCTGGAAATTGATAATGAAGACTGAGTCCAAAAACAACTGTAAGCAATCTGCAGTGAAATGATCCAAAAAATTCTCCTAAAGCAGCTGATATAATTTTTACTAGTGAAGCTACTCTACCATGACATATGCTCTACCGTGTACATCTGTCTGTCTGTCACAACTCACAAGTAAGTTTTATCAAAATGGCTAAAAGTGTCACAATACAACAATGCCCACAGCAGTTTTGGGACTTTGTTTTCTGATGCCAAAGATCTTGGTGAATTTCCAATGCAGTTATTGCGTGCCAAATACGAATCAGGTAAGAAAAATTGCAACTTGAATTTAGTGCTAGGCCATATCAAGTGCTAGCTAAGTGACGACGAACAATCCCAAATGGGCTTAACCCGCTTGGGTTACACGATCCATTTTTAATTTTTGGGGACTCACCATATCTTTGCAATGGGTGAAGCCAGATACTTAAATTTGGTATGCAGATTGACTGTGGCGAGTACCAGCATATACATGACAGTCCGCATCTTCAAATTTTGGAAATAAGTGACAATATCTCTGAAATGACACAATGGTTACAATGGGCGACTAACAGGAAACATACACTGCCTATCAAACAGCACCAACAACAATGACCTTGAGTGACCTTGAAGATCACTGCAGCTCTCTGAGACCTTTCTAAGTCCCATACATTGGAAAATATAGCACGTTAACTACTGTATATATACAAATGAATAACAAAGCATGTGTCCATAATTTCAATTGTCATATTGAAACTAAAGCACATCTCAAGGTGATAAGCAGTCAGATACGCTGTGAAAGTGGTAATATCTCAGAAATGGCACGAATTAGAGACGCTGTTACTACAGATACTAATAGGAAGTGATATATGGCCACTGAAATAGTGCCATTGCAACAACATTTAAAGTTATTTCACCTGATGTAGAACACTGTGAAGTCCTTGTGTGATAGCTAAGCATCCTGTTGATAACCTACTATGGCTTAATCCATGCTATAACACAGTACATACTAGCAGGATGCTTTACTAACCACCTTTTATCCACAACAAATAACTCATCATCTAGTCAACAAACTAAAACACAAAGCTTGGGTATCTCAGAGGCACTGGGCAATGCATTACCACAGTTGAAATCCCATCATCTACTGCATAACTGTACAAAAAACCCATTTGGAAAGGCTTGTAACAGGCGAATGACCCTGGAGGTCACTCAAGGTCATTGGAATTGCCACTACTTGATAGGCCATACATTACTTCCAATTAGTGGTCTATAGTAACATAGACAGTCTTGCATCGTTTACAACATATTACCACGTTTACAGTGTACGTGACTGGCTGTGGCCTTAACAAGTCCTTCAGTTTCAAAAACAGTGGAAATTACAAGCCACGTGTACTTTCAGATTCACATTTAAACATGTCGTTATTTGACAAGCTATATCACTTCCTATTAGTAGTCTGTAGTAACAACGGTTCTATCTTGCACCATTTCCAAGATATTACCACATGTACAGTGTATTTGACATCATGTGACCTTCAGAGTCCTTCAGTTTCGATAAGACAGTTGAATTACAAGCCACGTGCATTTTCTTATTCATGCATTAAAATGTTGTAATTAATACACACTATATTTCCTTCAGGCATGGGAGTTAGGTTTCAAACAGCAAAAGTGATCTTCCAGGTTATTCAAGGCCACTGGTAATGGTGCAATTCGATAGGACATATATGACTTCCTATAAGTCTTCTACAACAACAATGTCTCCATCTTGCACCATTTATGACATATTATCTGTTATTGCCCGAAATTTAAATAGCTCACGTGATGTTGAACACATCTCTTTTGGCATTAATCTATCACACATGCACTGTGACTCCTCAGTATCAATTGCCACACCAAATTTGAACTGCCTAGCTTCATCCATTTCAAAGACATGATTTAGGGTTTTTTCTGAGGCCCCAAATTTAAACAAGTGGTCAAAGTAATTTGACGAGAGGCCATATTGCCTGCACGCACAATCATCAATCATTTGCAGCCGGTAAATGTTTAATTTAAATGGTTTCAACATTAGAGGATTCACAGATCACAGAAATAGTTAATGCTAGGGATGTACTGGATATCCAACAAAATCCGGTTCCAGCTGGATTCCGAAAACAAAATTCAGTACATCCCTACTTAATGTGCTGGCACAGTGCCGATACTTCACCGAGCTACTGTGTGCATGTGCTATTTTAGGCTCTCAGAGTGGTTTGGGGGTAGTTATGGGTCACTGAAGATAGCATTATTCAACAGAGTGCATACAATTTACTATTAGCCTCCCAGATTATCTCTGTATTTACCTTGTACTATTCTGAGATTTAGTGAGATATTGGTCTAAAATGGCTGATTTTAGCCTACCCCACCTGTATTTGGCACCCACATTGGGGGTCACCCCATTGAAATTTCGCCTAAATCTTTGGCAACAGATAACTAGAATCATTGGGCTATCAAACAGCATTGTTTGCATGATCCTATTTTTAAGTTGTGTTATAACTCTAGATTTTTGACAGACGGACACTTGGTCACAGTATATAATGTACTAGCACAACACTGCACGTCATAATAAAGCTGAGTTTTCAAACAACAGGACCCATACAAACAAGAAAATCCACTGAAGTGACCAAACGTTTAAGTACAAGAGGCTCCATACCACCCGCTGCAACTTGAGATGAAGCGTTTTCTGTAGAAAATGTTAAAGTTCCACTAAACTGTCTCACTGGAATGTCATCATCAATCAAATAATCTTCAGCACACGCTGCCATAGCATTGTTTTCTAACAAACTTCATACAGCACAAAAATAAAAAGTTACAAAATTTAACCATTAAAAATAGTTTTTTTGTGTTACACTTCTATGACTTGTCACCCATAGTGGTTTCGTCCAATCTTGACCCCAATCCCCATCTAACATCCAACAGAAGTTGGCCGGAGCAACGATCACACGTCGACGATATCAGACGCTACGCTGGTCACGGCATGGAATTGCTTATGTCTTGTTGTATGATCGCTGGCTGTAATTACGCAGTCTGTTTCTTTTGCAACTTCTCTGACCGAGTAGATAATTATGCTTGACGGCTTTGTTCTATGCTCACTTGTGACGAGTTGACTGTGACGACACGCATGTGTGACGAGTTGACCGGTGACGAGTTGACTGTGTGACGAGTCGACCTAGTGACGAGTTGACTGGTAGCCGCTGGGATTGCGTCAAGTCCAGATGGTTGTCCGGGGGTTCACTTGTCCGGGGCTGCATAACCCTAACAGTACGTTTATTAGAACCTCTGCATCTTTTGCATTGGGTGGCATCTTTCTAGCTGGTCGGGCAGTAGTTCTCGTTGGAATTTTTC
>Ga0209780_1004132_pt1 | contig 11087 bp, 7 predicted proteins | sample WorMetexBAHAMAS2_FD_187384 | JGI IMG/M metagenome (GOLD analysis project Ga0209780, IMG submission 187384) | Marine gutless worms symbiont microbial communities from Max Planck institute for Marine Microbiology, Germany - Inanidrilus exumae... | ecosystem: Host-associated > Annelida > Digestive...
TAAATTTGCGCTAAAAGTGACCCATCCCCTTTCTAACACAACGATTTCGTGTTACTTGTTACAGTAGCCCTATGCGTAGGCTTTATATATTCGTTACAGGTAATCGTAGACCCTTCAAATTTGGTATGTGCATTGAACATAGCAAATCCCAGCCTACGGTGAGGGGCGTGTTCACTGTAACGTGACCTCTAACTTTTGGCAAATAAGCGATAACATCTCGAAAACGGTATAAGATAACCTCAAATTTGATGTCCAGTTTGAATGTGCAATTCACAGCTTACGGATGACAAACCGTCCCTAATATGGGCGTGGTCAGGTTATGTGACCCATTACAAATTTTGGGGGCTCCAATCATATCACTGAACGACTGAACCTAAAGTCGTCAAATTTTGTACACGAGTAGGCTATATTAATTCTAGCAACATGATGTCATTATAACCCACAAAAGGGGCGTCCCGGGCGTGGTTATGGTCACGTGACTGTTATAAAATTTGCCGTTTGCCGTGATGCAGCGCGTCGCGCGGGTTTGTTACCGACAGCTAAGCTACTTGTTTAAAAACATACGCAAAAATATATATAGACAGAAAGTTACAAAAAAATCTTTAATCTGTGGAAAACTTTAGGTAAGCAGAGACGATTCTTTTGCCGCTGCGCTACAGCAGTTGGACTGCGTTGTGCATCCGATGCGCCGGTGCACTGTCCTCGTAAAAGACATCATTGCCAATGTCAACTGTGATGTGTTTGATACTATCAAAACATGGTTAAAGTGGGTGTGGCTGGGGGGCTCTGCCCAACCTGCTCTGTCTTGGGCTTCCCGTGCTGCGATTTGAGCTCAACCTGGCCCAAAACTGTCATGTCCAACATGAATGCAAAATTATTGAAATTGGTGATAATTGAAGCCACAAAATGCACCTAAACCAACTTCTTCCGGGGCTCAGCCCCGGACCCATCTGGGGGAGCTCACAGCGCTCCCCAGACCTCCTAGCTCGCTGCCCCCTTCCCAAGAACTATCTCCGCTCTCGGCCTTTCGGGCATCAGGCTTCGGCCCTTCGGGCCTCGCTTGAGCCACATGTTAATGCAAACCACTGTAACCACTGCGTGTTACTTTGCCCCCAATAGGGTTGGGAAGTATTGTGATCACTGTGCCTGTATGTTTGTATGTTTGTTTGTTTATTTGTCTATCCGCTCACATATCTCAACAACCACACGTTCTAATTTCACCAAATTTTCTGCACATGTTACCCGTGGCCCTGACTCGGTCCTCTTCTGACGCCAATGCGATGCGTTATGTACTTCCGGTTTTGTGGGTGACGCCATGCTTTCATATAATGCAGGGAATGGGACAGAATCAAAGACTATGCGTATGTTTCGTCAAGTTCGCCAGGTGTCGGCACCGGGGTGAAGTCTGCCGTCCCTGATTGCATGTTGTTGAGTAGAATATCCCAGTAATACTATCCATTAGCTTTTATTTCAGGCTTAACGAAGAACAACTCTCATTTTGACACGGCGACCCACACCATGACAGATATGGTGAACGTTGGGTGTGCAAAAGACGGGTTTGATTGGGTACAGCAATTAAGTGAAATGTGCGATTTCCATGTTTCTGTTTTGCCAGCTAGTGCAGAAGCACTATACTAAACAGTAAGAAATACCTTATTATTATCCACACATGCCGATAGACAAGGTATGAATATATCGGTTTCTCTTTGTTTTTTGTTTGCTTGTTCGGTTCGCGGATTTCTCCGGCGAAGATAAAGTTTGCGGCGTCAAATTTTGCACGGTGGTTCAGGAGCATCCTGGGCAGGGTATCTCCCATTTTGGGAACTTTGCTCCCCCATAAGCTTCCCCAGAAGCCCAAAGTCGGACGAATCGGCCACCCACCCGGAAGTAAAGTTCAGGGTGGGAAGAGCTTCCGTAATCGCGTGCCTATCAATATCGCGCGGCGTGTGGACGTAGGATCGACATGTGTGGATATACGGTCGTTCCCGAAGACGGACGTACTTATTATTAGTAGTAGTAGTAGTAATATTACATCAGTGTCTTCGTGTTCGTCGTCAGTTGTAACTGTGTTGGCGAATCCAAATGACGATAAAAATGATTATAATTTTAACAAGGAGGCACATACCGATGGCGGCCCACTGACACGGAGTGCAGGACATGCGTTTTGGCGTGTCGCCGTCCGTGGATGTCGACTGCGGACGTCGCGGCTGCTGCTGGTGCTGACGCTGTTGATCGGGCTCAGTCACGCAGTGCGCCGGACCAAGATGCTGAACGACGTACGGTGGGCAAGGATCGCCATCACGATGTACTGTGTCCGACGTTGCCGGAGGTCCGAAGCAGTATAGCCCTCAGAGAGCGGGCGATCAGTGGACGACGATGTTGCCGGTAGCTCAATATTCTCAGCTTCGTCAGCTTTGCGATTCGACGTCCCGGCGTCATCTGACGCGACTGCTGAATATTCATCAGCTGCTTCAGCGTTGTAGTCAGACGCAGTTAACTGGAGTTTGTCGTCGGACATCACCGAGCCGAATTTCTGACTGGAACACCAATCACAGACGAAAAAAGTTAATCTAACTCGTTCACGCAATGTATAATAAGTAATTAACTAAAAGAAGCCAGCACCCACAAGAGTGCAATGACCCACGTCGGCACTGTTTGTTTTGACTTGTGACCTTGACCTTCGACCTTTTGACCCAAAATAAATGGGTATAAATGGATTTCCAGGACTCATCGTGGGACATTTGTACATCAAGTTTGGTGATCAGTTTCTGCATCGGTTTTCGAGATATCGCAACAGATAGACAGACAAAAGGCGATGGCAACTTTACCCCCGCGACTGCCTTCGGCATGGGTAAACACATTAACACTTTCAGATCATGACTTTAATATATAGTTTTATATACCGTAAAATTTTTGTCGATGCATGAATTCATTAACGCATGTGCAAGTCTATGCGTTGCTGTGTGCATCAGCTTCCTTTGCGCCATCAAAACTTTCGCACACACATACAGACACACATATATACAACCACAGCACTAAATTGTGGCATCTTTTTATAATACTTTTATTGCGCTGGATAGTATTGATGCGTAGCGTACGGTTACCTAACATCTTCAATAGTTCAAACTTTAATATGGAATTCCATTCGCTACGTTGGTTAGGCAATACCGCTATAGTAGGCCTACTGTTTCTCTGTCATAAACGTTTAGCCCACTGTTTAAAATTTCCAATCTTATTCATGTACCTAACATTGGACTGTATTTATAGTTGAGTGGTTAGTATAATAATAATAATAATAATATACACATTTGTATAGCGCCATATGGTCGTAACTTCAGAGGCGCGTTACAGTATAGGCCCATTTGTAATTTCGTGTACTTTTTGGTAAAAGCAAAAACTCACTTGATTTTAAAGGAATATCTCATAACCTTTTTTAAAACTCAGGGTGCCATTTTTCTTTACATTCTAAGGGTCTAAAATCCAAGATGGCCTCCAAAATGGCAACCATTCACACTAAATTCTACTTATTTCGACACTACCGTAATCCATACAGATGATATTGGAAATAAAATGTACAAACATATTAAAACAAGGTGTCGCCCTAACGGGACGTAACAATACTGGCCCGCCGTGGAGTGTCAGCCGCCCGCCCGCCCGCCAGCAGCGTTACAGACGACTGACTACAGACGAACACTGCACAGAGCAGATCAATTTCAGTATCTATGCATACGATAGGAAACGTACATCTACACAGTGGCGGCGCGTACTGTTCGCCGAGGTGGTGATAGCTGCTTGTTGGCTGCCCCTCCCCCTAAGCGTGGCGGATGAAGAATTTTTGTTAGGGTAAACTCTGAAAATTTTCCCAACAAATTGAACAAGGCAACGACTTTGACCGTTTGTTAGCCGGCTGAAGCCAATTTGACAACTGCGTGGCAGTACAAATGTAACTACATCGCGTGCGACACTTCTACACACTTAATGCATTTTGATGGAAGCAAGTATTCAATGAATTCGAAGTGTAAATTCGAAGAAATAGACAAACATGACATAAAGTTGGCTGACTTGTTATGATCAAAGAGCCGCATCATGCGAATGATGATCATTCTCAGCTTAGTGTATCAAATTGCAGAACTGTGCACTTGCTTCTAGAGTTGCTGTTTGTAAAATTTGGGTATTTTTCTGTTTCTTGTCAATCTCAGGCTGATATTTATTACCTATGCTGTTGACTCTATTTGTATCTCTTGATGTGTGATGTTTTTATGGTTTATGTCATATTTGTACTTCGTGTACAATTTTATAATAAATAAATAATAATAAATAATGAGCAACTATCAATTTGGGTTGATCGCGTAGACGGATAATTATAATCAGCATTGAAAAAATTACTCAGCCTGGTTAAAGTGCCGCCCCTGAATGTGGCCGCCCGGTGCGACCGCACCACCTCGCACCCCGCCCCCCCCTCCCCTCGGGCCGCCACAGGACCTACATGTAATACGCACCGTTGTATTTCAGCACTTGTACTGCAGCAACCACCGTACTTCACTTTCTTCGCTTCTGTACGGCGTCCACGTTGTTGTCGAGTGATCGACTAAAGAAGAGTGCCGTGCGAGAGAGTGGTTCGTCTCGCTTGACGTACCGTAATAGAAAAAAAATTAGTATGCTGTGCTGTGATTCAAAACAGCGCACGGCGCACTAGCAGCTAGGCCTACTACAATACAAGAGGCTTAGCTATCGCCAAGAGACTTGCGGGATGCTCTGTGTCAGTTGAAATGTTGCCAACTGTTGTACGAGAACGAATGACGCAGATCGACTGCGTGACAGTCTAAGACCCCGTCTACACCAGCAACAATGTCGAAGCAACATTGTCAAACGCTACTAGTCGAACGATTTTTTCGACAAAGTCGAAACAGATTGAACGCGTCCACTGATCATCGGTCAATGACACATTACATATGCTGCGAACTGCTTTCTTCAGTAATTTGTGTTTATTTTTGTGACGATGTCAGTGGTTTTTTTACCCTTTCGTCAATAAAATTGATTGATTGATTGACAGATCGTCAAATTTCTTTAAGAACTCGTGATCAGCACAGCACGCCGATCGGAGTGTAATAATTCATCATTATTATTATTATTATTATTATTATTATTATTATTGTTGTTATTATTGTTATTAAACCTGGAAAGTGGCAGTTAAAATGTTTATGGCGTGTGTCTTTGTAAAATCATTTGCTGAATGACATGAAGCATTATCAGCAGTCGATAAAACACATCAAGCGGTTTCACAGCTGCGACTTTCTTGATTGAAGTACATGTTAAACCAATCAAACATGTCACCAAGTTTCAGTAAAAGCATTTGATCATCGGCAACGTCGCTTGCGAAATGCGATAAATATATTATATACGGATTCCGAATCCTGACAGTAATGAAAAGCAAAAAGCACGATATCATTCATAATAGACATTAACAACAGCTAGCTGACAAACGACTGTCTCACGCATATGAAGCCTGCGGAAGAAATTCGTTCATAATTACGTGATAAAAGCTGCAGTCACGAAATCACTGGTACAAAAATAACGCAATGTAAATAGTTATTGACTGATACAAAACATTACAAAAATACTATATATTAACAAAATATTTCATGCAAAACAGAATAATATCGTAATGAGCCTTAGCAGATGATGCAGACTGTATAGTGTTACAGGGTATCCAAGATAAACAAGAACCTCAGCTACCTTGTCTGCGATTACCTGCAACGAAGAAATGAAAGGCAATGCCAAATGTAAAAATTCTCATTTAGAGCCACCCTTTGGGGACTTAGGGGTAACGTACGGGGTTCATCTATGGCTCGATGGAAAGCGCATTGTGACTTTCTATTAGCGATAATTCAACTTTTCTCGCTAGCTCTCATGGCTGCCGCACCATTAAGCGAAATCTGTCGAAATCGGAGTTTTCTGAAGGGTGGGTCACTTTGAGCGCAATTTTTTTGGCAGATTGGGTCTATGGGGATGTCGCCCGCAACCCATCTATGGACCGTTAGATAGAGGAATGATGTAGCTACAACTGTGCTGCTGGATGTTTTCACACAAAGAAACTTTGTAGCAGACTTTTTTCGACAAAAGTTGAGTTACCGGTATTGCGATTTTACTGATTCCCCCCCAGAGGCGGCCTAAACTCCACCAGAGGGGACAGGGGTGGTAGGAACTCGACCAAATTTTTCGCGGACATAGACCCATCATCGGTCCTACATGTTATTAAATGGGTTTAAGAAATATTGCTTCGTTTCGAAACTACGGCCAAAAATGTTAAGAAATCGAGAAACAATCAAGTCAAAATTTCGAGGTTTTTGACCCCTACAAAAATTAGGGGAGGGTTGGGCGAAGTTCTCGCGGTACGTTATCGAGTTCGACCTAGGCCCTAACATGTGGTATAACATTTATGACGCTCTTCTTGGTAGTCTCGGAGATTAGAGGTGGGTTTTTTAAAGTTTACGCGAAAAAAGGACAGCAGCAAAACCTAAGGCCTCCGGGGCCCGGGCGGCCTAATAACCAACATAAAAGGTCACATTAAATATACAAAGTGGTAAGGATCAATCATTTATATGCTGTAACGGCATCTTTAGCATTCAGTCTTTGCTCACGCCGCATCTGCACCACAGTTTGACTCCAAATTTGGTAGATAGGTTGATCGGCCCGGCCATTAAGATATTGATAGATCAGGAGCATGATGTGCCAATTAAACTTCATCGTCTACATTATAGTTTAAGCTACTTGTAATGTAACGAGGCCTTGTTTGCTAAAAAGTAATGAAGTAAAAGCAACGTTTCATGTCTAAAAAGGTACTCTCACTAAAAGTAGTCTACTCTATTACAACACGAAGCACCGTCAATTTTACTAAAATAGCGAACCGCGTTACTTACTTCTTTACATTTTTCTGGAATACCCTGTATCATACATTTCACTGTGTAGGCATATTAAAACAACTAGTAAATATACTTAAAGTTGTAATAAAAATAGTAGCCAATTTAATTACACTTGCAGTAACAAAGTATACACTGTGTCTCAGAAAAAAAAACAACTAAACTTTTGTCCGTAACTTCGGCAGTTGTAGACTGATTGTCAAAATTCTTTCACTGACAGATTCCCGAGGAAACTTTGTAAACATACATTAAAAGATGCTCCCTCACCTTAAATATTTTTCTACACTACCTTGTGAAACTTGAAAATTGGAACTGCTGCTGATTTCAATGGCATATTGTGCGTGAGACCTCAAAGAATTCATCTTGCGAGATATGCGCCGCCTTAATAGCTCTGAATCATATGACTATAAAATCTGGTAAACAATGCAGCACTGCTCAGAAGAGGACCATGATGTCAGCGAACTGATGCAGTAGATGATTGACGTATAATATGAGCTGCAGCAGACAGTCATTGATGAAGCTTGCACCAATGGCGTAAATGTCTGTGAGCTTGTGTTTGTATCTGAGATGGTCAGATGGACGTTTTTAGCACCTGCTTTAACTTTTGGACTATTTCACAAGTAGGTGAACTACAATAGGTATCAGCTACGAACATTATTTTCACCTTCTGACAATGGTAAAATCGTTTACTGCATAAACTTCACGGAGTTTGTCATCAAATCATATTCCGAACTTTGTTGCATTATCTTCATTCTGTGCTTCATATGCTGCACAAAAATTAGGTAAATCATCATTGTGATATTGTTGAAGTATTTTCATGTAAATATTGCTAAGTTTACTTAAGTTTCAAGTAATTAAAACTGGTTAATTTTGCTTGTTTGTGTAACAGTTCAACCATTATTTTATTTTTTTAAATTTCGTGTAGTAGTGTAGCAACTGTAAGGTGAGGTGAAAGATCCTGTAATAAATACGTACAGAGTTTCTTTGTAGTCAAATAATTTTACATCTGCCGAAGTTATGGCCAAAAGTCTAGTGTATTGTTTTTTGGAGACACACTGTAGATGGTGACATAAAATCAGTACCTGTTAACTGATTGTGCATTTTCAATACTTGTTTGTAATATGTGTCATACCATTTACAAAAGTAAAATATTCACTATGATAATTACAATATGATCCGTTCAAACTGAAATTAAACATGTAACCAAATGTGACCTAAAACTGAAAAATAGTTTGACTTTTACGATTTTTTCTAAAAGAAAGACTGCAAGCAGCGACTGAAGTAATATTTATCATTCGGTCAATGAACATTGGAGGCTATGAAAATAACAAAAAATAATAACAATAAGTAAATAAATAACAAGGACGACAACTACAGTACAAACAAACTTTTGCGTAGTAAAAGGTCGTTATTTTATCTTTCTACTTCAATTGTATTCGCACTAAAACCACTGCCAAGCTGTTTCATCTCCAAAACTCACATCGCAGGCTACGGATTGAGCATTTTCGTTGTCATGGCTCCCGGCAACGTGTAGACGAGAAGTCCAATGAAACAAACAAGTAACAAGAGGAGAAATATTTTCAGAATGAGCCACTTGTAGTTCTTCCAGATGATGTACTTGAGAGTCTTGAGCGGGTTCATGAACCACAAGAACGACGTGTCTGGGCGACTATATAAACACAACACATCTGATGTAATGAACACGAGGAAGAACACAAAAACATGTCATAACGGCTGCATATGTGAGTGATACAAACAAATGCACATAACAAACATGTCTCTTGGTTTCTTTTGCTAGTGTTAGCTTACGGAACTACGCGGTCTAAATCAAATAAAATAAATGAGTAAAAATGAATGAATGAAATAAACTAGAAGCCAGCACTCGCAACAGTAAAATACCGACGCCGGCACTGTTTTTTTACAAAGCGTTGACCTTTGACCTTCTGATACTAAAATGAATGAGTTTCTAGGACTCATGCTGTGCCATGTCTAAGTCAAGTCTAGTGATCCTAACTGCAACGGTTTTTGGAATATTGCGTCATTGCGTGAAAAACAGACAGGCAAACAAACCAACAAAGCAATGTCATAAACACCACTGAACCCTTTACTCATACGACTGTCATCGGCGTTGATAATAAATAAAAAGCAATAAACATTTACTTTAAATCTAATTACATTGATCGTATTCCATCACAATCATCTCTCTTCTGAACACATTTCCTTGGCACATCCAGTTTTAGCTGTGCATTTGTCATTGCTTTTCAGAATGTTGCTCATATGCAGTGTTGTGCCTGATAGTTATGGTTATGGGGTACCCATAGTGAAGAATACGAGTAGCATTTGAAAGTACGACCTGTTGATTGCAAGTCCAACGCTCTACCCGTTGCGCCACCGCGCCACACAATCTCATTACATCACTAAAATTTTATGGTTACGTTTAGGTTTAGTGCTACTGCTAGGCTAGAGTTTGGGTTAGGCTTCATACAATTAAAGAGCCCGTAATTTCGTGAAATTATTGGTCTAAAAGTTTCATAAAATACCCAGTTCGGGTGAGGCTTCATAAAATAAAAAAGCCCGTAATTTCGTAAAATTATTGGTCTACAAGTTTCATGAAATACCTAGTTTCATTATGTTACTGTAACGCATACAGTAGGAAGAAGAAACATCGACATACTTCGGCTCAGGCAGCGGCTCCGGCTCTTTTCGACCCATTCCAGCTGGATTCAACTCCTTCTCTTCAGCTGTTACGAGGTGCAGTTCAGCCTCCACCTTCCCCTACTCACAGTCCACACTCAGACATGATGACTTCGGCAGCTATTGTGCTACTGCCTGATACAGCAGTAAGATATGAACAAGTGGTCAAAAAATTTTGACAAAAGGCCGCATCGCCGACTTGTCACCCCTCGCGGCTGCGTATGGTTTCGGAAGTACGGAGATGGGTGACTATTCGCGGGTATGCCGTCTTCGTATGTAATCAGCCACTCAGGCCAACTCAGCTTCTCGCCCTCTGACTGCCTGTACACCGGGATCAGCTCCGGGCCCAACGCTCGGTAACGAGTATGGGAGAACTTTACCTATTTTATAGGTCTAAACTTATCTCAGATAGCAATTTTGAGAAGATTACCTGACCCCTAAAATTCAAGATGTGTCGGCACCCCTGGTATGATACCTTTTACCTTTAACAACAGCAGCGTCAGCAGCTGCAACATACTTTCAAAACGAGATGCTCTTCGCCTGTCTCTTCATCTTTCTCGCGGGCAGCCACCGGCCACCAACCCTTACAGCGTTTGTTCTTGAACAAGTTGAGCGTCGGCACTTTGCCGTCGGTTCTCATCATCTTCAGAGTACATTTCTTGTGGTTCTTTGCCGGCTTCGGAATACGATTCATGTCCAACGTGATTGAGCCTGCAAGACAGCAACCGAAGCATGAACAGTTCAATAAAACAGCAACGTAGCACGTGCATCTCCGAAACGAACACTGTCATACTTCTTCTTTCTTATTTTATTATTTTCACGCAACGCTTTGTCCACTTTTCAGGCGCTTACTTATTGCCTATATCACACTCAAAACATCAATATAATGCAGCTAATTGCTGTAAATAGGAAAATCGAAACGTATAACGTGATGTCTCACAGATTCTTGAAAGTTTACGAGAGCCAACTGCTGTAAAAGTTATTGCTCTGTGGCGTGTGTTGACTACATGCGATTTTTTAAAAGTGAATTGGTATACTTGTAGACAAGGGGTCCACGCGGTTAAGGGACCCCACGTTGTGATGGTTTAATCTTAAGTCCCGTCCACACCAGCGACAATGTCGCCAAAAAAGGGCGACATTGTCGCCGAAACCGGCGAAATTGTCGCCGAAACCGGCAACATTGTGTTGTTGGCAACAATGTTGCCGGTTTCGGCGACAATGTCGCCAATAGTCACGTCCACACCAGCGACAATGTCGCCAAAAAAGGGCGACATTGTCGCCGAAACCGGCGAAATTGTCGCCGAAACCGGCAACATTGTGTTGTTGGCAACAATGTTGCCGGTTTCGGCGACAATGTCGCGGTTTTTGGCGACATTGTCGCTGGTGTGGACAGGGCTTTAGGCTACAATGACTTCTCTCACTTACTTTATTTACTTCTTGCGTCTCCTAGTAATTGTTGCCACTTTTGTTTAT
>Ga0209780_1004133_pt1 | contig 11087 bp, 9 predicted proteins | sample WorMetexBAHAMAS2_FD_187384 | JGI IMG/M metagenome (GOLD analysis project Ga0209780, IMG submission 187384) | Marine gutless worms symbiont microbial communities from Max Planck institute for Marine Microbiology, Germany - Inanidrilus exumae... | ecosystem: Host-associated > Annelida > Digestive...
TTCCTCTGGTCATTGGAATTAAGCGCGCGCTCGACAAACGACACTGGGCTGCAGACAATGAAAAAAGAAATAATTGATGACATGAACACCAGGTTCGCCGACGTAGCAGCGCAACCACTCTATGCTGTTGCTACACTAACTCTCTTGTTAATCCTAGGTATCGTGGCAAACTTTTCAGTCAGTCGGAGTTCGCGACTGCCAAGCAGTGGCTAGTGGACGCATTTGACGCTGTGCACTGCCAGATCAGGTTTACAGAGGGTGCAACTACAGAGTACTCGGTATCGAGCGACGTTACGGATGGTATCCTCCTAACCCTAGAGTGGGCAAAGTACACATAAAACAATGCGGCGTCTTGTGCGGCCGTTGTGACTTTTGACACGGAATTCGGCGCCATCAAATGACCGACGTTGCGTTAATTATCACCGTGCCTGCGAGCGACTCGCCGACCGCCACGGCGGTCTGCGGCGGCTAGCGCGTATGTGTGGTTCGGTTCGGTTCCGGCCGGAACAAACTTGTGCAGTTACTGATTCGGTCTCGGAACAGCAGCGGTCGGTTCGTTCGATCTCTAACGCCTACATGTATACAGTATGTAAGTGTACGTCATAACATTTTCAGTTTTGGGCCGAACTGCTTGAATGGTGCAATTCGTTTGCATTATACTGGCTATTACGCAGTCTGTAGCTAGTGTAGTTTAAGTTAATGGCAATGCAAATGGATTCATTCCATTAATGGATAGAATTTAATTCCGTTAACAATAACGATAACGAAAACGGAAAAAAATCAAAAAAACAAAAACAAAACTGAAAATTTAGACTGATAGCTTAACTAAAAGTGAAACTGAAAAATATCCACAACTTATATCACACTGGTGGCAATGCATTCATCTTAAGTTTTCTTCCTTCACCTTTTCCTTCCTTCACCCGTTCTGGCCGGATGTCCTTCCTTTAACCCAACCAACAGTGTCAAGGCACTAAAGGAGATGTGGTACACAATACAAAGCTAATGAAGGTGTGACCACAGACCGGGCCAGTTCGTCAGACAGGTCCAGTGACGAGACCAGGTTGACAAGCTGCTGCAACATGAACTCGTTCTTCAGTCGTTCATCCAGGGACTGTTCACACTTGAGTCGATCAGCAACACTACAGCCACACCGTCCAGAGTAAACACCGTCCAACAAATACAGACTCTGCAACGGTGAGAAGCAACTGTGCATGGCTACAGCAACACTCGGCAAACGACACCACAATACACATTTCTTCACGCAGTAACATGATCTCATTTGCACTGGGCTAACTGAAACTACTAGCATTACATTTTTATCTGTCCCATAGCTATAGCATATAGCACGGGACAGATTATAAAACCTGTTTGCCTCTGTCCTTGAGTCTGTCTGCGTGCACTCTCATGTTCGCATTTCTTGGTGGATTTTCACAAAAATTGGCATAGACATAGAACAGCAGTTCGTTGGGGGTAAACAATGCACTACCCCTCCCCGCATTTTGCGACCCAAGCCCCCATTTTTAGCAAAGAGGTCCTCAGAACACCTGCAAATATGCCCGTGTGTACGTCTGCGTGCACTCTCATGCTCGCATTTCTTGATGGATTTTCACCAAAACTGGCAAAGATGCAAAAACCACAAAACGTAAAAACGAGTTCGCTGGGGTAAACATTGCACCACCCCTTCCCCCATTTTGCCCTCAAAAACCCTTTTTAGGTGAAGATGTCCTCAAAAGACTACAAATATTAATAACAACCCTACAATTGTGTTAAATGTACACAAATCGAACACACTGACACACATGTTAGCTGTTTGTTCGAAGAAGCAAACAGCTAACACAGTTGCTAATACAGTTGCAGTGGTCAACATATAGTGGTAACATGCCTGGTGTAACAGGGACCCAGTTTGGTAACATGCCTGGTGAAAGTGGACCCAGTTTCGAACCACCTCGCCGGTAGTTTTGTTTACCATGACAGCAACTGTGATATTCAGCTGTGTACCCTTACTGCAGAACTTAGGTTTACTCGAACTTCCAGCTTCCATGGGACGATTAAATGAGCATTAGTTTATGCACTGAATAATAATAATAAATGGTGATGGAGGGTGTGGATGGCAGCAGTCTTTATATCGCCAGAAGCTGACAAGTTGACTGGCTAAGTCTGAGGGTTGGTGGCCACCTGGTGTTCAGTCTGCATTCATTAAGTAAACTGTGTGAATTCTTGCAATGGCTGTGGTCATGCTAACAGTAACATAAACATTATCGTAGTATTACTGGCCCGCATGATGCCCTAGGGTTTATATTTTACCACTGTTTTTCTTTCTTCTTTCGACACCTAATCGCTGAGGTCACTGGACGGATCTCAACCCAACTTGGACACATATTCACTTATGACTGTTATTTTAAAAATTCGGTCCGAACTCCACCGGGCATGTACCCCATGGACTGGGAAGCAAAATGCTTTTTTGGGACCGACTTTGAACTTTGACTGAACTTATATCTGCAACGGAACATGATATCAACAATCGGAAAGAAACTTGTCGATCTACAGGGACTCCCCTAAATTCCCCTCAAATTTGGTTAACTTTGGCCCAGAAACGGCTTACAACAGTTGGCGAGTTTCTGCCCACCCCCAAAATTTTCGCACTGTGAGACACTGCCAGCCTTACCGCATGGTCGTTATACAAAAGACAGCAAGCTAACTTTGGCACGTGCTAGGCACGAGCTTACAGTCTAGAACACCAGAATGTCGGGTGGGCTCACACTGGGCTTTGCCATGCATCTAGTTATTTATTATTATCGCATCTGTCGTAAAATATTAGTCACAGATATATGCTTCTAAGCATAATTAACACTTGGGCAAGCAAAAGACATGCAAAATAAGCAAACATTCGGCCTAGAGTTGGGCAGTTTCAAATCTGAGATGGAATTTGCTAAGGCAACAATAACCTTGACGTAAAAAAATCACGTAAAAAACACAAAAAATCCAAACAAACGATAAAAAAATCCACAGTAAACTTCAATATGCTACCCATGACCTGCATCAGTTGCCACTTAGCAACGTCTTGATCTAATCTACCTGGCCTCTGGGTCTCAACAGATACTGACCTATGCAGGAATTTGGCATAGATGATGCCAGTTGGTAGAACTTTGTCAAGAAAGTCATCGGCTTCGGCACCAAGTGATCGGAGGTGTTCACACAGACAACGCCAGTACAGTGTGCTCTCGCAGCTCAACTTGTCTGCTGCCATCACGTTCCTTGCAGTACAAACACACAATGCACAACAGACATTGCTCCAGCGTCCTGCATTGGCTCCGTGGCATCGACTGATTGACTGAGTCAAGGTTTTACGTCCCACCCGACACAAAACAGGTCACCGCGGAGACGTTCTTCCCAGCCAATCTCTTGGCTAAGTACTGAAGTGTGGCTATAAAATGCCAAATAGAAGTATTCATTTTGACTTTATTGGGCAACAATTACAGAATATAAGTCTAAATTAATGCAGGGCAAATCTGTATTTACATAATGATGATCAAATCAAGCAGGTGGTCATGAGCAACAGAGTAGGAGTCTACAGTTAATGGTCCATCATCAACAATGGCTAGAACAGTTACAATGATTCTGTGTGCACTCACTGACAGCAGCAACTGAACATGTGATGTAAAGCTGCCATGACGGATACAAGTGCACCCAGAAATAAATTAAAAGTGCAAGTGTCTTCCACATTTTCCTTCACCAATGTAGCAGAGTCTCCACTGCCGCTGACAGACCCGCATGACGCAAAGGCTCAGCGCATGCTAAATATTCAGTAACGCATCATATTGTAATCAAACCGATTCTTCTACTTAGTCTAGCTGCTGAATACAGATCTTGATGGTGGGTGTGATCAACAGTTGTCCGGCAACCATCAGATGTTTATGACACTCACCGGCGAACTAAGTTGACAGCACCTTAGATGATCAGCAGTTCCAGAGATATGGTTGGTGCCCACCAGAATTTAAATGGTTCACATGACCTAACCGCACCTCTTTCAGGGACAATTTGCCATCTGTAGGCTAGCACTTGCTACCGTCAACCTACCTAACAAATCTGAAGTCTCTAACTCCACACACTGCAAAATATAAAAGGTAATACAAAACGTCGAAAATCGGGTCGATAGGGGAGGTTAGGGTCACTCAATGTCACTGGAAATAGAACCAATTGATAGAGCACATATGAGTTCCTATTAGCATCCATAGTAACTATGTCCCTATCTTGCACCGTTTCTGAGACACAGCGAGATCTTGGTCGAAAATTGCTGTTTTAACCCACCTCACCTCTGTTTGGCGATCCCGTTAAGGGTGACCCCATTGGAATTTTGCCGAGGTTTTTGGCATCACAAAACTAGAGTCCCTGGGCTATCATAAGGCATTGTTTGCGCGTTACAATATTTAGCCGTTTTGTTACAGTGCCGGCTTGTGACAGAGAGACAAACGGACACATGATGACAGCATATACCACGTTAGCATAGCGTCGCACGGTAAAAATATTTCTCACATATTTTAATGCCTTTAAAATGAGTATATATAAATATTATCAGCAGATAATAACAAGAGAAAAAAATCATATGGCTGTCTCCACATAAATTAAACAACAGTGTTACTCCAATGAGTCTAGTATTCAGCCTCAAGATTGGTTCAATGGTTGTTTGTTCTTAGTTTACTTTAAGTAAGTGTTAGTTATGGTGAAAAATGAGTATTAATTTAGGTACATAAAATTCCGCATGACATAACAGTACTGAGCCTAGTTGTTAGCAGGCTGTCATCTTGATAGTGTGACTGGATGACCAACCTTTAAATCATCCTAAGTAAGTCAAGGAACGTTGCTCTCTTTATGTCAAACCTCTCAGAAGCCAGTCTCCAGTGTAAACTTCATCAGAGTGCAAAATCTAACCACAAGATGGACTTTGACGCTGCAGCATAAATGTGGATAGTGTGCATAGTAACTATATTGAATTTATATCCGCTATACGAAAAACTCTTATGTATGCATGGATGGATGGATGTCTTCTCCACCACATACTTGAGCCTGGTGTGACCTTGACCTCTGACATCCAGAATCTAATCAGGTCATCGCAAAGGGCTACTAAATATTCCCTGTCAGTTTTATCAATACTGTTCCAGCCGTCCATGAGATATTGTAGTAAAAATGTCTGACCCGACAAATAAACGAATGAATGGAACAATGGGACAGCTTGATACATAAAGCCTATGCCAACACTGGCAGACAGTGGAGGCATAAAAATCTCAAACGCAACACGGATACAAACTCTTCGTTAAGAAATGCCAAATCCTCGCTGAGTGCTAGCGGTGTTGACTTCTTGAACAGCACTTGCAGTAACGTCTGACAGACATCAGCCGAGTTCTCAATGTCCAACAGTACCAGCAGTGCAAGCCGATCACCGTTGTATGTCCGCAACCATGCTTCCACTAGCTGCGTGATGCAAGCTTCACGCACTGACTCTGCATATGCAAGCAATTCCACGTGTGGCAAAGACATAAAGATGCAGTACAACTGAAACCTCAACTTCTTAACAAATGCATCACAGAAATCAACATAACAAAGAAAATGGTTTACCAGTTCGATCACTAAGGCCCTGTCGCAGCAGACGGACTCGCTGGGCAATCGTCAGTGCACGAACGTGAATTTTCTCGGCAATAACCTTGTAAGCCAAACGGCGCACAGCATCCTTGACGTCACGTGTACGTTCCAGTATGACGACAACCGTATGCGTGGTTGCTGCAATTGACGAGAGAACGGCGCGACGAACGTCAGCACTCAGATCATACTCCAGCATATACTTGAATGCTGCAGATAAGAGTAAACTCATTGTCAACATGCAGAACATAACGAAAAAATGCATGGTGTCCAAAAATTGGCAAATTATGTATAGCACACTTATTAAACACATTAACCTGACATAAAGGCACACCGTTTCTAATTCAAACAATATTAGGACAATAAAAACAAAACTAACCAGCTACAATTGGACACTTTGGATCAGATGGATCCTGCAGTCGTGCCAACGCTAGCACGGCATGTACTCGGACCACAGGAAACTTGTCACGGAGTCGGATCTGCATTGCAGAATATACTTCCTCATACAGGGCGTCATCAATTGATGCATCATCGCCAAGGTTTTGAAACAGGCGATTGATCAGTTGACAAATGCGGAAACGAACTGCCTTGTCACGAGCTTTATGATGCTATATACACAGTATAAATTAAAGACCATGACACCAATGAAGTCGCTAACAAAACATTTATACCACTTCATGCTTTTTTGTACATCTGTAAATTGTAATATGTAAGACTTACTCGAATAATGAACTTAAGATATAACAAAAAAGCAGCAAACATAAAACAAAAAATAAACACTTTTCTTGCACATTATCGATCCAGTGTGTCAAAACCTCATCAAACAGCACAGACATTCTGGCAAAACAAAATCCACTGAAATTTGACCTTAAGCAGAAACTTGAAAAGCTGAAGAAGAAATGGGTGCATATCATCGTGAACGGATGTGTCTGCCGCTTCGGAATTCTGGTCATCTGCAGACTGCATGGACATATTCTGCAGTGATGTACAGAATTTCGCAACAAACTCCATTCCTCGCTCAACTGCAGGTTCACGTTTGAACACAATCAGAAAGTGTTTAACGTGATAGATAAATTCATTGAAGAAAATCTCATTCTCCACCTAAAGCAAAAAAAAACAAACCTCCATGTACTCCATATAGCTCTACATTATTAATAACAGCTATGGTGCTATATTCACAAATAGTCGTTTTTTCAAATGACAAGTTTTATTCTGACACCAATCATAAAAGCAGACTATCAAGTTTGTCATCAGCATTTCATTCAATAACTTAAACAGCAATTTATTCTTCACAAAACTGTCGTTTAAAAATGACTTTTGTTTGCAATTGCATAATAAGATACACATTCAATAACACACATTAGCTTTAGCATTACTTTCTATTATTAAAATTGACAGCTGTAACTCCACATACAGCAAGTACTTTACTTATCCAATTTTATTCTTCAGTTGTAAGCATTACCACTGTACTGAAATAGCAGTAGTTGTTAATATATGGACATAGCAACAGTAGCAGTATGTTCAGCCACTAGTATCGTGCTATGGAGATGGCACATATAACAGTAATGCATTTTAACACTCACATTGTTATACACTTTCATCAGTGTATTTATCAGAGACGCATGACTGTGATGACCACTCTGACAGTCTATAAAAACTGTTCGCAGTTTTGACGAACTACGCTGCTGCTTGTCAACCAATGCCATTGTTTCCTGATAGGTTTACGCTCCTCTATCACAGCACATATGCAATCACTGTAAGAAAAGCTGCATGTGAAATACGATCCAAGGACTTCGTTGCAAGAAGCAAAAGCAATACTAAAAATAATATACAATCAGCATATAGAAATAAACATGAGGAAACATTTATGACCAGCATCTGATTAAGTTAATATCAACAGCATTTTGAGTTATACATTAATGATGCAAAGACGGATTGCACAGGATAAATAGGCACAACAAACTTATGCAGCAGCCTCTTCAGAAACTTTTATCAGCATAGCTTGTTGTGTGGTATGGTTAGTATGTCTTTCACCATATGCTAGACTGCTAGTGCAGGATACAAGGCTTAGTACCAGTGTTTTTCGTCAACGACAACGATAACGACAATGAAAATGACTAAATGTTTGAATTTTCATCAACGAGACTAAAACTAAACCAAAAATCTATACAAAAGACTAGAATGAAATAAAAATCAATGGTTTTATGTCCTCGCGGAAATATCCGACGAAATGTTTGGCACAACGCTAGTGTCCATCTGGCAAAATATTGAGGATACGTGTGCACACTAATTCACATGCTACCACAACAGCCTTCGTACTAAAGTACAGTATAAAACAACGGTTGCTTTGAACCAAATGTATATTACAACCTTACTGTATCGTTACAACCCCATTTATAACAGTGGTCATATAACAGTGGCTTCTGAGTGTCACGTGAATATTGCGTTGAACGTGATGCGTAATAAACTAAATACATCATTTAGGGTTTAGAGGAAAGAAAGCGGTATGTTGTAAATAGGACAGTGTCAGGACATTTCCCCGATGGGACGTTTCCCCAACTTGAAATGATTGGGTAATATTTTAGGTTAAAATTGTAACGGCGTGAAGGAATTCATGAAATAGCTTTTCAAACTCCAAACATGCAAGAACGCAGCAGCAAAATGCACATCAAAGGTACAGGAAAGGCGCTGTATGCCAAGTTGGCACCTGCATGATCGGCAAATTGACACTGGTCTATTACTCAAGTCGTTAACCATTACATTCTCAGCGGCCAGATGCTTCATGCTACAGGATCGGTGATGATAAGCTGACGACTCAACATCAAACATTGCACAGACCACCAGAAGATGCAGTCGGCGATCAGTTTGTGATTATATAAGCAGACGGGGAACGCAGTGGCAAAAGGGCACTTCAAAGGTACGGTGAAGGCACCATATGCCGAGTCGACACCTGCACGGTACCGGTATTTTACGATGCTTCGAGTGACGACTCAAATAGTTAATCATTTTATTCTCAGCGGCCAGACGCCTCAAGATGCAGTTGTTGGTCAGTTTGATACGGTATATACGGAAATGGTGACTATAGCTAGCTCTTACAAAGTACGGAACATGGCCACGTGCAGCAAATGCGTAATAATCAAAAATCTAATAACTTGTATTATATTATTTTACTCCGATCAGTTCCATCAATTGGGAAAATTAAGTGCCTTCAGTTCAGGTTGTGCAATCATGTGAACAAGCCCTAGGATGTATGTTCATTTCGGGAAAACGTCCTGTCGGGGAAACGTCCAGTAACCAATAGGACACACATGATGCCCTACCGATTCCCATTTTTGGCTTAGGGCGTTTTAAAACTGGTAGGCCGATTAATTAATTCACTGCATATTCGCTGGCTATTCTTGAAATTAACACACAGCTGGTGGTCAGTGCTGAGCGTTTTATCCTGTGGGTGATTTGGATGGGGGCGTTTATTTTGGTTTAGGAGTGTTTTGATACTGGGGCGTTTTGGTTTAGCGGCGTTGATGTTTGGGAGCATTTTGTCCCGGATTCCACTCTCCAACCTCTGAAGTTATCACAATATCACTTCTATCGATCTCCGACACGGTCTTTTTCACAGAAAATCTTAAATGTTTACAACCACAAAAACCGCCCGAATGAAATCTCGCCGTTTCACGAGTTCAAACGAGCATACAAAAAACATAAAGAAGTAAATAAGTAAGCAAATAAACCGAAAGCTGAACCTCCTAGAGCTGAACGCTAAACAAAGATAATATCGGAGCAATATCATCTTTATCATCTTTGACAGTATAGCGCCTTAGGCGATATAGTATCTTTGCCTAAAGCACAGCATATAGGCCTATTGTTACCGTATATAGGCCTACTGTACCTAAATAGGAAGTCTAAACGATAACCAAAAGAAAACTATAGGGCCTATCAGACACTAACCCCGGCCCGTGTTCACGGCGGGTGCATCTTTTTGCAGTGACCCGTGAACATGCCATTGCCGGTCGTCTAGACGTATTGACGGGCTGTGTTGGAATAGCATTTAATTTGTTGTGCAATGCTTTTGCCAGCACGGCCCATTAACACGGGTTCTCTGTTCATAAGCTCTTACTGCTCGTGTTCACGTAATCACGGGTCATGGACACGGTCCATGAACACGGTCGTTATTTTGGACAACCGTGATGAAGGGCGCACGTGTTTACGGGCGACGCTTATAGACAAGGGCTATGTTTTCGACACTCGTGTTCACGGCCGTGTTCACAGCCGTCCAAATGACACCCGGTCGGTCGACGGGCCGTGTCGGCCGGCCCTTACTTATAATTTGATTAATTCGCCCCCGGCTGGGTTGCGAAGTTGCGATCAGCGTGTATATGCCTGTCTGTCTGTCTGTTTGTCCGCTCGAATTGATATTGCCTACTCGTGTACAGAATTTGACGACTTTAGGTTCAGCCGTTCCAGTGATATGATTGGAGCCCCAAAATTTTGTAATGGGTCATATGACCTGACCACCCCCCAATCAGGGACAGTTTGTTGTCCGTAGGCTGTGACTTGCACATAAAAATTAAAGAGGTCACGTGACAGTGACCACGCCCCTTTCAGGGACAATTTGTCGTCCGAAGTGTGGGACTTGCTATGTTCAACTCACGTATAGGCCTATTAAGTTTGAAATATCTACGATTACCTGCAATGAAGAAATAAAGGGCCACGCCAAATGAAAAATATTTCGTTTTGAGCCACCCTTTAGGGGATAGGGGTAACGTACACGGTTCATCTATGGCTAGCTGGAAAGCGCGTGGTCGACTTCCTGTATGTGCTAATTGAACTTTTTTCGCCAACTCTCACGGTTAAGGCGCTATTATGAGCAAATATTGGTCGAAATTGTGCTGTTAGAAAGAGAGTGGGTCACTTTTAGCACAAATTTCAGGGGTAAAGAGGGGTCGTCCACCACCGAATTTTGGCGTCAGAAAACTAGAGTCCTTCGGCTATCACGTGGTGTTGTTTGTATGATCCTGATCCTACGTTTAGCCGTTTTTAGCGAACGTACTACGTTACGTTCGCTATATGCTATCAGCCGTCCGTCTGTTGTCTGTTGTCTGTCTGTCTGTGACGTTGGTGCACCCTACTCAGGCGGTTGAAATTTTCGGCATTTTTTTTCACCATTCGATAGCTCAGGGACTCTACTTTTCTGGTGCCAAAAATCGTTGGTGGGGGACGTTCCTTTCCCCCTGAAATTTGCGTTCAAAGTGACCGACCCCCTTTCAAATAGCGAAATTTCGACCAATATCGGCTCATAGCGCCTCAACCGTGATAGCTAGCGAAAAAAGTTCAATTATCACCTATAGGAAGTCACCACGCGCTTTCCAACGAGCCATAGATGAACCGTGTACGTTACCCCTAAGTCCCCCAAAGGGTGGCACAAAAACGCGATATCGCTGTTTGTGCCAATAAAA
>Ga0209780_1004134_pt1 | contig 11087 bp, 7 predicted proteins | sample WorMetexBAHAMAS2_FD_187384 | JGI IMG/M metagenome (GOLD analysis project Ga0209780, IMG submission 187384) | Marine gutless worms symbiont microbial communities from Max Planck institute for Marine Microbiology, Germany - Inanidrilus exumae... | ecosystem: Host-associated > Annelida > Digestive...
ATTTTTCACATTGCTCACAATTTAGGGGGTCAAAAACCCAAAAAAACCCTCAATTTTGGGGCATGAATAGGCGTTTTCAAGCCAAACTCGCGAAATCGAAAAACGTGCATATTTTCAAAACTACTGCATCGATTCCAACCAAATTTTGCATAGTGATAAAGACCACCAAATGCCCTTCGTGGGTGGTCCCCACCCACACATTACAAATTCAAGATAGCGGACGGCCGCCATCTTGGAAAAATCGAAAATTGTTATTATATCTCAGCCGCATTCGAGCCGATTTTGACGAAATTTGGCACGATGATGCAGTTCGACCCTCTTGACCGCCCCGACAGTTAAAAATTTGAATTTTTAAAAATCCAAGATGGCGGCGGCCGCAATCTTGAAAAAATCGAATAATCGCCATATCTCACTTACGGTTCAACCGGTTTTGACCGAATTTGGCATGGTGAAGCATTTCGAACCTCTTAACCGTCCCGACCGTTAAAAATTCGAAATTTCAAAAATCCATGATGGCGGCAAAAACATAGCCTCCTTTCGGTGGGAGAGGTAACAATGTAACTGCTTTCAGTTTCTCAAATGCTGTGCACTTAGTGGAACAAATTTGACTGCTGTACTACTGCGAATATCCTAAGCTAAGTGGAAACAAAATACCGCAAACTGCAACGTGATAAGCACGAACAGAGCTGAAAGGCACCTGTTGGTGAGAGGTCAGCATCAGTGGTTGATTCAGAGCCAAGATTATGAGCACTGTCAGATGCTGTGGTCAATTCCATCTCACTGTCAACATGTAGCCACAGCGTCAGACTAAACGCAACTGTGCGATACTGCGGCCACATATTGCAGTTGCTAAGTGACAGTTCTAGAGGAACACACTTAGCTGGTGACATGGCTTGAGTACTGCAACGCTCTGCCGATGTTGGTGTCAGTTCTCTGGCAGTGTACATTGTTTCTGTAATCGAGAGAGGCACTCGCTGATTGCTGCTGACAGGAACTGCCATCACTGATGCAGGAGATGCGATACCACGGTCCACTGTTGCAGCAGTGCCTCGATTAGGCAGGTGGAACAATGGGAAATGTACTGAATACCGTGGACGTACTGACAAAGTTTTTGTTGATGCTATCAGTATGGAAAGCAACATATCCTACAACACACACTGGTTATTAGAATTACTATCATTCACCACAATACAGTAATAAAACTGAAATTATAATAAGAAAAGCAAACGAGTGACATTCAACGCAGCTGAAATTGGAACAGATGATGGTCAGCATTAGCAAACAATGAGACATGACTGACGACAGGAGCATGTTCAGTGTCGAACAACTTGATGAGATGCATCAGGTCTTCAGCATCAATGCCGTGACGAGCAATCAACAGAAACAGCTCAAAGACCAGCCGCTGCACCACTAACAAACAACACAAACGTGACAGGATGCGACTTCAATAACGAGTGAGCATTTAGACGATGTATTTTACTAGTACAACTTTAATATTACTACCTCGGTTCTAACAGCAATAACACTCCCTTTATTCCAGCTCTGCAATACCAGTGCCAGTATTACTTCAATATTACAAGTATCAAACTCAGTCACCAAGTAAATACAGAGAGTGTGAACTCAGTATACTAAAATCAAATGATGGAAACAGACTCACAAACACAAACATGTATCAAGACATCAAAACGTTTCAGTCAACATAATGAAAGATATTCAAGAAAAACACTATGACATACCCTGACTGGAATCATCAGCTGCTATGAACCACGTTTTGAATTCCAACAAAAGAAAAGTTAACATTTTCTAAACACAAACAAACCATATGATAAACAAGTAGCTCAGCTTTCGCTGACAAACCCGCGCAATGCGCTGCATCACGAAAAACGGCAAAATTTTAAAACAGTCATGTGACCATAAACCATGCCCCTTTTGTTGGTGATATGTCACTCTGTTGTTAGAACTGATATAGCCTACTCATGTAAAAATCTGACGACTTTAGGCTCAGCCGTTCCAGTGATATGATTGGAGCCCCAATATATTGTAATGGGTCACATCACTCACATGACCTGACCATGCCCCTATCAGGGATGGTTTGTCGTCCATATGCTGTGACTTGCACATTGTACATTTACATAAAATTTGTAGTCTTTGCGAATTACGAAGATGCATAAGGCAGTGCAAAATGTAGACTCTGAGGTGGTTTAACGTGCTTAGGGGTCACCCAAGGTCATCGGCAACAGAAGCAACATAACTATTCAATAGAGCGCATACGACTTCATTTAACATTTAAACATTCAAATTTAACAGAAAACAAGGCTATCTTGTACCGTTTTCGAGTTATTATCGCTTATTTCCAAAAAAATTAAAGAGGTCACGTGACAGTAACCACGCCCCTTTCAGGGACAATTTGTCGCCCATAGGCTGGGAATTGCTATGATCAACATGCACACCAAATTTAAAGTCTCTAGCTTAAGCCGTTCCAGAGATATCTTAGGGGGACTAAAAATTTAAAATGGGTCACGTGACATGACCACGCCCCTTTCAGGGACAGTTTGTCGTCCGTAAGATCAACGTGTACACCAAATTTCAAGTCTCTAGCTTAAACCTTTCCAGAGATATCTTAAAAGGACTAAACGTTTAAAGTGGGTTACGTGACGTGGCCTCGCCCATTTCAGGGACGTTTCGTCATCCGTAGGCTGGGACGTGCTATGTTCAATGCACATATTAAGTTTGAAATGTCTACAATTACCTGCAACGAAGAAATGAAGGGACTTAGGTGTAACGCACAGGGTTTATCTACGGCTCGATGGAAAGCACGTGGTCGACTTCCTATTAGTGCTAATTAAATTTTTCTCGCTAGTTCTCATGGCTGCGGCACTATTAAGCGAAATCTGTCGAAATCAGCGTTTACTGAAGGGGTGGGTCACTTTGAGTGCAAATTTTTGGTAGATGGGGACGTCGCCCGCAATCTATCTATGGACCGTTAGATAGAGGAATGATGTAGCTCAACTTTGCCACTGGATGTTTTCACACAAAGAAACTTTGTAGCAGACTTTTTTCGACCGAAGTTGAAATTAACTGGAAAAAAATAGCAAAATCGCGTTTTGTGCCACCCTTTGGGGGAGTTAGGGGTAACGTACACGGTTCGTCTATGGCTCGTATGAAAGCGTGTGTCGACTTCCTATTAGTGCTAATTAAACTTTTTTGCCAGCTCTTACGGTTGAGGTGCTATAAGCAAATTTTGGTCGAAATTGTGCTATTTGAAAGGGGGGTGGGTCAGTTTGAGCGCATATTTCAGGGGGAAGGGGGTCATCCACCAACGAATTTTGGCATCCAAAAACTAGAGTTCCTGGGCTATCACGTGGTGCTGTTTGCGTGATCCTACGTTTAGACGTTTTGATACAATAGCGGCGTGTGACACACACACACACACACACACAGAAAGACAGACAGGCAGGCAGACAGACAGACAGACACGCGATGATGGCTATTACCCACGCATCGCTTGCGCTGCGCGGGTAAAAATGCTACCATAAAAGCACTAGTTACCACTCAAACACTGATGACCATAATCACTACATGATGACTGACTGACTGAGTTAAGGTTTTACATCCCAGCCGACACAAAATAGGTCATTTTGGTAACAAAACATACTACAACATAACCCAAAAACTAAAGCCAAGTTTAGTCGCCTCCTACGACCTCTGGCCTGGAAATGGAACGGGTCTATTCTGGAAAAAGTAAATAGATAAGTCAGAAAGTTAACGAGTAAAAAAGTAAATAAGTAAGAAAGAAAGTATAAGGAAAGAAGAAAGTAAGGAAGGAAGAAAAGTAAAGAAGTAATTAAGTAAACAAACAAACAAACTACTTATATAGCGTTGAAATTAACGCATAAATCACGCAGCATTACCACACAAGAGCCCATACGGGGCCACTACATGATAAACAACATCGTATAGACATGCTCCACGACATTAAGAACATTAAAGGTCACTGTTATGACAATGCAAAGCATAACAATTCACACAAATTTCAGACTAATAGCTTCAGGAATTAAACCAGCAGAATCAAAAGAATGTGTCTGTCACAATGAGTGACACAAAATTAAAAAGTCATGACACCAAACACTGTATCACAGGAAACTTTGTCAAACAACAAACAAGCATCATCAACTGCACATACATTTCCAGAAATATCAGCTCAGCTTTACAAAGTTACACTGCACAACAATTACCTGCTGATACATGCAGAAAGTTGTCATGTTACTCTTCCGTGCAACTGAGATCAGCCAGAACAGAATGTTTGTGATGACTGTATTATCAGCTGAGGAGTCAACCACATTCTGGTAGCCTGCAATGAGGTGAAGTACCAGTTTACACAGTAGTGGATATACAACAGACCCTGACGTTTCAAACTCCCGTGTTGTCAGAAGCATCATCGTATGATGTGCACCTGTACAAATAATAAATGAATTTGTGTCCAAACGAACAACCAACAAACTGAGGAAAAGGACTTTCAGCACTGGTTATTAATGAACCAATACTGTGCTAAAATTTTTCGCATCTAAATCAGATTAATGTAATAGTTTACATTAATCTGATTTAGATGCGAAAAATAATCAGAGAATCAGTTTTTAATACACTGGAAAGTAGAGTATGCATATGCAGTTGTACATTACACATGTATAATGCATCCAGAAAGAATAGGCTCAGCTATCACCGAGAGACCCGTGCGACACTCTGTATCAGTTGAAATGCTGGCCTACTGTTGTACAAATAATGCAAACAGATTGTGTAAGGAGCACTTTCAGCGACTGCCACGTTTTATTCCACTAACTGGTGCATTTGACACCACTGACCATGTAATACTACTTGACCGATTCAGTGTTACAGACATGGCTTTGTCGTGGATTCAGTCTTACCTAACTAATCGGAGCTACTCTGTTCGCTTAGGTCAGCACTCCTCGCCACGGTATCATGCCGTGTAGGTGTGCCCAAAGGCTCGGTTCTTCAGTCACTTCTCTTCGCCACTTACTTTTCTCCCATTTCTGCTTTATGTCACTTATATGGTGTCCAGCAACAACAGTATGCAGATGATACACAGCTTTATATTGCTTTCTCACCATCAGATCCGATAAATGAACACAATGCTCTTCAAACCTGTCTTATGTCATTACAAACATGGTTCTATACTAATGGCATTGCGCTAAACCCTGACAAGTCTTGTGCTATTCTGCTAGGCATGGCACAGACAGCATCCTCATACAGTAGCCTCACATCTGTCGACGTCGCTGGCACACCTGTTCAGTTGGTAAAGAACATAAAACTTCAGGATGATTTGTCATCTGAGGGCTAGAACTTACTACCTGCCTACCAAATTAAAAGTATCTATCTTCACCCGCTATGAAGATATGAAATGCGACAGAAAATGTCAAAAAGGGGCATATTGAGGTAATTATGAATCACTCAGTCAGTGAACCTATTCGATAAGTAAAGTAAGTAAACGTCGTTTTGTATAGTGCATCATCGTAAACCACCTCTAATACCCTCAGGAATGGCACATGTCAGAGGGATCAAGCAGTTTCACCTGCTACCCACACGTTTATCCAAAAATGGAATGAACCATCCTGCATTCACGAGATGGCGCCACCCAAGCGAGGTTGCACACATCCGATTACAGCTCACTACTACTCATTTATCGACCACAAAAGGATGAAAGGCTGAGTCAGCCTAGTTGGCTGACCTCGTAGCAGATGGTTCATCCACATAAGTGGTCACCCATCAGCTGCAGGTCGAGCATAAGACAGGGAAAGTTCGCTGGTCACAGACCGACGTTCTACCACTGTGCCATGGTAACTATGTCCTTATCTTGCAACGTTTCTGAGACATAGCAAGATATTAGTCTAAAAACGCCGATTGTAACCTACCCTGCCTCTATTTGGCGCCCCCGTTTGGGGTAACACTGTCGGAATTTTGGACAGATTTTTGGCATCAGAAAACTAGAGTCCCTGGACTATCGCACGGCATTGTCTGCGTCATCCGAAGTTTAGCTGTCTTAGTAGAACACCGACTTGTGACAGACGAACGGACGGGCGGACATACAGATGGACAGACATACACATGATGTCAGTAACTACCACGCTAGCATAGCATCATGTGCATAAAAGTGGAACACAAGTTATGGAATTAACATTGCTAAATCTCGACCAGCGATGGGAAAATTCCAATCACAATTAAATTTAAATCGCCAGTTTAAAGGTTACAGATTCAGTTTGAAGCATCGAGATTCAACCTGCAATTCTATTAAAAAATAATGCAATTGCCCGACTGAAGTCACTAAATCACAGGATTTGTTGTCTTTATTGCCATTATCAAAGCTAAGTGAGCTCGTCTACACACAGGAATCCTGAGGTCCCGATTCACAAAAAAATCTTAGGAAAAATCCTAAGTTTGTCATAAGTTTTTCCTAAGTTTATCTTAAGTTTATCCTAAGTTATAAAGTTACAGTTCGTGGATCAACCTGCGCGCAGACGTTGTCAATTTGCACAATGAACACCTTTGTTGATCTTCGACATCTGAACGAGGATATAATTTTACATTTTAATTGAACTGTTAGACTTACAACATCATAATCCGAGTTTAAATAAAAAACTAGAATGCTTCCGGATCCAGGACTAAAATCGACTAAGATGTCTAAGATCAACAAAGGTGTTCATTGTGCAAACTGACAACGTCCGCGCGCGGGTTGATCCACAAACTGTACATAGTTATCGAAAATTGCGAAGTTGCAAATAAAAGTGCATGTATAATATGAAAAGTCGTAGTGAGTAGTTTTAGTCGTGACACTGGTTTTAACGACGTTCTCGTGCTTGGATTTGTATGTGTGCAATAAAAGTGACAAGAAAATGTATATACGTTTTTTGTCGTTTTTATAAAAAAGCAACGCACATAACGCGATAACTAACAGACTACACAAAACTACTAAATGTCGTTCAATCAGTCACGCTATACGTTGAAATCGAATAGTGTTAAAAAGTAGTTTCATATCGTTGAAAGATAACTAACAGACTACTTACAAACAACTAAATGCTGTTCAACTGATTACAATATACGGAACATCAAATCCGTCATTGGCAAACAATTTCAGATCGTTCGTAGTCAGATTGTTCAAAACGATTGGTTCTATGATGAGATCATTCGTATCGAAGTCGGAGTGCCGTCGACGGATGCAACGAGGACGACAGTGATATGGCACTTTAGCAATAGTCTGTCTTCAAATGTTGTTCTTTACAAAGTATACCTTTTCCTCGTGACGAACAACAAACGTTTCATCCACGAACCTTTTCCTACAGCCACGACATTTCTTTATATGCTTCGTGCGTCGTTCCAAGACGAACGGATCGCCCTCGTGCCACAGAGCGTATTTTATGGGACGATCGGAGACAGGGTCACAGTGTATGGATTGCACTCCCAACAGGCCTTTATGCCTTTCAATGTCGTGTGATCCTGGTTCATGAAGCACAGTGTGAAGTTGATGATGGCTAGATGGTTGCGTTGCACGACGTCGACGAGGTTTCTGAGTACTAGTCATTTCTGTAGAATACTGCCAATGGAAATCTGTGAGTGTTGTGTGTCCAACGGTTATGCTGAGTCACATAACCGGTTACAGTCATGATAATGCTAACGTAAAAACCAACCCAATATGATTATGCTGACTTACTTTGACCATTTGTATGATGTCATATGCTACTTTAGTTACATTTCTTTTTTTTTAACTCACTCGTGCTGACACAACATTCTATTTTAGCTAGACTCCAGCCTGTTGTACATGCATAAAAGATCACCTCTCGACGTGGAAACCTATCAAGAAATGCATCGCACTACGTCTCAGCGAATGGATTACGTTCAAGGAGGTCGTCGAAAATCTACCGTCGTCAACATTTACACCGCGCTTTTTCATCCAAACCAATCCGCAGATGATTGCTGCATTCACAGAGTTACCTTCAACGATTGTGTAACTGTTTATCCTATTATCGAAAAAGTCCGTGGATGTGTATGGCAATAGATCGTGTTAGATTTAGATGTAGAATCCACCAGAGTAAACTTACTTTAGCACAATAATGTCGGTTTCATGCGACGTGGAAAGTGACATGGATTGTCTTATGTATTATGGTGATGTAAAAGAATGACACGGAAAGCGACTCGGAAAGCGCTATGGAAGGCGTCTCGGAATGACTTATACACATAGCGTCATGGAAAAACGTCATGGAAAACGTCATGGAAAGCGTCACGAAGAGCGTCACGGAAAGTATAAGAGCTTGTGTGCATTCGGTGGTTCCACATTTGCATTGTGATATTGTAACGATGACATCAGGTAAAGCAGAAAGAAATTAATGCCAATCCACAAAAAAAGAAGAATTTTTAATAAAAAATAGGCTACGGAAAAAAAACATGGCAATGATACAATGCAAGAGAAAACATGACTACAGAGAGGAACCGTAAATACAAAGAATACAACTGAAAAACAAATCGGATGCAGAGTTTCTGAATCAAGCACTTGCATACGGAGGATACAAACAGATTAAAAAACCGACAGATGCAATTGCTCAATCCTCATTAAATAGGGTGATTGCTGAAATTTTTCATGACGAATCTATTTCTGAAGATTTGAAAGCTGAGCTGTACTGGATCGCTCTGCGACATTATGACAATAACACAAGCAAAATAAAGGCTGAATCGAACCACCTAGGATCTGTACTGTCACCATCAACTCCATCACCGACATTGTTGACATCAGTACAACAAAAGCGTCGTCGTTATAGACAGCAAGAATCGCCACCACCACCACTAGCGTCGACAACAGAATCGAAGTGCCGACGACATGTTACATGAACGAACATTGTCGCGACTGGATTTACAATCGTAAACAGTTACAGAGTGTAGCCAGTAGATTCTGCCAACACTATTGCGCATGTTTCTGTGTCGCTAGAAGTAGTGGTGTAAATATGTGTCGATTTACTGATTATTTTACACGCGATACTGGACGTAACGACGTAGTCGTGCATGATTTGATATGTAGTGTGTAATAAACGTGACGGTTGATTTCAATTTGTCTTTTCTTTTATTAAACTCACACACAATACAAAATCAAATATCGAACAATCAGACAAGTTGTCGATTAAAACTACAGAGAGTTTGCAATTTAAATGTCACATCTTATCATACAAATCATAAGTCTATGTTCGTCATTCCAAATTTAGTGCAGATCAGTTAACTGTGGTAAAGATATGACCCTTTTTTGATTTTTCAAGATGGAGGCCGTTCGAAATTTTAACTGTTCACGTCCGTCAGAGGGCTAATATGCGTCACCATGCCATATTTTGTCCAAAATGAATGAGTCAGCATGGGTAAGTATTGTCAACGTCAGCATACGTACACTATACCTACACCATACGTTTGACTGAAAATTTACTGCGTAAGCATTTTCCGGCGCGATGTGACAACGAACAAACGTCTGTGCTGACTGACTTAGCCAGCACGGGTACGTATAGCAAACGTCAGCGTACGTACGCTATACACACGCCATACGTTGTGGTGACGTCACCATAAAATATTTATTAAGATAGATGTTTAGGGTTCAGACGTCCTAAAAACACGGATATCAGCATGGTTATACGTATAACAAACGTAATTTTGAGGTTATCAAAAGGACGGCCTCAAACCAAAAGTAGCATAGAATATTTATTACAAAAATTACGAAATTAGCAAAAAAAATAATTTATGTGGCCAAAACAACTTACGTACACTATACGTACGACATACGTTGTGGTGACGTCACTATAAAATATTTATTAAGATAGATATTTAGGGTTTAGACGTCCAAAAAACAGATATCAGCACAGTTATATGTATAGCGAACGTAATTTTGACGCTATCAAAACGACGGCCTCAAACCGGAAGTAGCATAGAATATCTCAGATAAAATTACGAAATTAGTAAAGAATATTTATTTACGTTGTGAAAACAGCTTACTTGCGTACACTATACGTACGCCATACGTTGTGGTGACGTCACCATAGAATAGTTATCAGTAAATTTTAAATCAAAACGTTCGATGTACGTATAGTGTACGTTCGCTGACGTTCACAATACATACCATAACAGAGACAAACACGATGACTCACACATTGAGCGTGGTCGTGGGCGTGGCCTATGTGCTAATATGGACCAACCACCGCAAACGTAGGTATGCCATACGTTGTGGTAACGTCACCATAGAATAATTATTAGCATAAATGTTTAGGGATAGGACGTCCGAAAAAACACAAATATCTAAGGTTATGATGCCAGAAAACATAGAGATGATATTGACATGAGTTGGTGTTACTTATTTACTGTTGAAGCGGTTAAATATTCTTGGCCTCAGACCGGAAGTAGCATAAAATATCTATTACAGAAATTATAAAAATTAGCAGCGTACATACAGTATACGTGCGCAATACGTTGTGGCGACCGTTCGTAGAAAAATTTACTTATTTATCATTCAGCAGACCGAAAAGGGTCCAACTAAACATCTTTTGGGTCCAACAGGAAATTAACTTCTCCGAATAGGAGCGAAATGCATAAAAAATGGACCGAAACGATCCGAGGCCGAACCCGACCAAAAAATGGCATAGAATATTTAATTTCATTAAATATTCTATAATCACGTGACATTTCTACTTCCTGTCTGATGCTCTGATTAATATACTACTCAAAATCAATAGGAAAAATAAAAAATTCGACCCGCTGTAAAATTGTAACACCTGAAAATTTCATTTTGAAACTTGGCACACGTGATTACGTCGAGAACATCACCCACTAGACAAATTTTCATGTACATCGCTTCAGTGGTGGCTTCTCCACAAATAGGTGAAATATAACCCTTTTGTGACTTTTTTCGTGTCCTGTCCTGTCCTGTCCTTTTTTTCTCGTTCACACGCCCAGCTCGAACCGCGCGACCGATTTTCGCGGTTTGTGGCTCAAATGACGTGGTTCAGCCCAAGGATGGTCCTTTTTGGGGTTAGGACGATGAGTGACATCATTTG
>Ga0209780_1004135_pt1 | contig 11086 bp, 3 predicted proteins | sample WorMetexBAHAMAS2_FD_187384 | JGI IMG/M metagenome (GOLD analysis project Ga0209780, IMG submission 187384) | Marine gutless worms symbiont microbial communities from Max Planck institute for Marine Microbiology, Germany - Inanidrilus exumae... | ecosystem: Host-associated > Annelida > Digestive...
CCGAAATGATATAAAGAAATATAATAACATAAAAAACAATAAAGGGGTGAAAGAAAAAAAGAAGCTAATAACTTAACTAATACTAAAGAAAACTAGAAGTGCTCTCACTAGAGGTCGCCCCGACAACTTTAGTAACATTTTCGGCGATTTTCCTCTTGTGACCTGTCGGCGGCGTGAGTAACTATTCTATGTAATGTAATACAAATTCTTTGGTGCGAACAGCGTGGTTTATCTAACAAAAACTAGGTTAATAAACATATAGCCTAAAATAACCCCTTTAATGGCCCTTTATCCAGGACGACTCCAGGTATGCCGACCAGAGAAAACATTTATTTACTCCCTAGCTTTTATCCACACACGCCGATATGCAAGGTGTGGATATATCGTTTACTGTTTGTTTGTTTGTAAGTTTGCGCGTTTGTTTGTACGGTGACGGATTTCTCCGCCGACGATAAAGCTAGCGGCGTCAAATTTTGCACGACGGTCCATCGGCGTCATCCGCAGGGAATCTCCAATTTTTGTGAACTTTGCTCCACCAGAAGCCCAAAATCGGCCGGCGAATCGGCCAGCACGCGGGCCACGCACACCGTTGCAATATATCGTGCGAAATAGAAGTAGAATCGGCATATGTGGACATTGCTCAGTCCCCACTGACGTACTTGTTTGGTCTCAGTGAGAACAGTGGGGCTTATCTAACACTTAGATAATACGGTCATAACATCCTTCTTGTCCACCGACCTTCTTTTTCCGAAACATATCCCAAAGTTTTATTTGGTCTATCTTCTGGTTTTACACCATCCACCTTATAATCTATGCATTTTTCACCCAGTCACTCTCGTCCTTTGTTGAATATTATAACTATATTATCTCAACCAATTTCGCTGTATCATTGTGAGTTGTGACTATTATCTTCTGTCTGTTGTCGTTCTCTCAATTCAGGATTCATAACTGAGGTGCGAATAGATAGTTAGTTAGTTAGAGTTTAACGTCCCCTTTCAGCACAAATATAAGTGTGAATAGATAACTAATTGACTGATAGCGTCAACTGTATAAATGTGGGTGGGTGTTATTTGTACGATAATTTTTCATAGGCCAGCTCTCATAGCCGCTTCTCTACTCTTGACTTAGTTGTTCCTATGCCTATCACTCCTTCCTCTGCATGTTTGACTTACCATTCTTGTCATCCATAAGTACCATAACTCCCTCCCTCTTTCACTCCCTCCCGCTTTAAAAGTTAAAACTACCTGTTTCACAAATCCTTTCCACCGTAGATTTACGTCTTCCCTTCGGACTGCCTCCATGGACTATTACCCGAACCGTTTCTTATGAGCAACTCAGTTATGGTTTTAGTTTTTCCCTTTTTTTATTTTTGCTACGCGTGCGCTAGAGTAAGCAAACGTACTTTCATCAGCTTCAGAGCGCACGTAAATATATCGTTTCGTGTCGTATCGTATCGTAGGTCAATACCTGGAACGAAGGCCGATGTCGATCGATGAAGAACTCATTGCGGCGCGTGTCCCAGTATCGCTTTCGTCGGCGCGGATGTCCAAGCAGGGTGTCAGGGAATCTGTCCAGCGTGCGCAGCTGTGTCTCGTACCTCTGTCCGCTGACGTTGATGATGACGCGCTGGCATCCGGCCGCCACACAGTCGTGTGGAACGGAGACGTCGACCGAGGCGTGCGGGGTCGGCTGAGGACCGTCTGGAACTACTTCCGGTTGTCTCAGAGGAGACTGAAGCCCGGACAACTCGAGATGAACGGTGCTGGAACAGACGTCGGTGCTCTCATACTTGCTGTGCACACGCACGCACCAAACAGTGTACGAATATGTCCCATTTTGTCAATTATAACAATAATAAATTAGCTCCGTACGGGACTGGCGGTCGACTCCTGCTTACTGCAAACTTCAAAGTCACGTGACACAGAAACTAGGACAAAAATCCAAAATCCGGCCCCGATAAGCTTTAGGTATTGCCCGCTATAATTTAAGAATCCGTGGTCATTTGCCAGCCCCCGTTATAAATGGCGGAGGAGGTAGCCTTTGAAGATGGCCGAATTTCCGACCTTCAAGGGCTCGTGACCTTGACCTTGACCTTTGATCGGGTCATACTGCATACCGTCATGCATCACTCGTCGAACTCTACCTGCATACCAAATTTCATTAAAATCGAGGAAAGTTTTGTGGATGGACGGACGGACGGACATTTGAGACCCACTTTATTAGGTCGACTCAGAGGCGTCGACCTAATAACTACACGGTTTCCCGAAAAAGGCGCCGATATATATTTTTGCCTCTAACTTTGCCAAATGCTGACCGATTTTCAAAATTCTTTCACCGACATACATAGCGGTCAATTTCTGGCGAAGTAGTGACTGAACGTCCCACCACACGTCCAACACGTCGCTACCCTACCTTGTGAAATGTTTGTGCTCAAAATTACGCCATGCTCCAGAGCTTTACTCGAAGTTGCACCGTACACTTTTTACTCACGCTGGCGGCAGTTGCGCGGGCAAGGTTTTCGCCCTCGTCTGTTTGTTTGTCTGTCTATTTTTCCGCACGATATCTCAATAACCGATGCTGCCAGTATCACCAAACTTGACACAGAAATGTTTCAAAAGGATTCCTGAAAACCCGTTTTGTTTGGGATCAAAAGGTCAAAGGTCAAGGTAACGAGTCAACAAAAAACCTTGCTAGCGTTGGTCTTAGCACTCTTGTGATTATTGGCTTCTTTTATTTTATTCTGTGACCATAAACTTTGACCTATGACCTTGACCTAAATAGTGCTGACGAATCAACATAATAAATTGAAAAAACGTTTATAAACGTTGCATAAAAACGTTAACATGTTTTGGTACAAGGTAACCTAAACTACGAAACGTAACTTTGCAGTTATTTCTAGCTTGACAGTGAGTTATTAATATACTAACATCGTTTTTCTGGTTAGTCTGGTTAGTCGTGTCCTAAAGAAAAGTAATCCGATGTTCTTTTCGTCGCTGTTTTCTCGAAAGTTATTCTCAAAGTTTTCGGTGAATCTTAATTATCTGAGTCCCACTTTGACAAGTTAAATAAATAAAACGTTGGCAAAATAAAAAATACGCAAATTAACGTAAAAGTCACATAACTAAAAGCGTAAATCGTTTTTACATATATGTTTTTGACCACCCTATATAGGCTACTGGTACTAGTAGCACCTGTATGTTCTTCGTCTGAGAGACAATGGACCGTTGTCAGCTTTGGGAGAACCAGAATCAACACTGAACCGCGATCTCGGTTTTACCACGCTCGAAGTATGAATGCTAACCAACATTCTTGCTGCAATAAAATTTATTAAACCACACGACGCCAGCAACCTACAGAACCAACGAACGACCGGCAGAAGAATGAATCTTCACTAGTACTACCCGCAACTGAGGTGTTTAGACTCTTAAAGTTTGATCCGCTGCTTCATGTTCTTTATATAAACGAATCCACACGACGCAACAAGCCCTTCGAATGCCAGCAGGCTGTATTCGAATACTGAGGTTTTGTTACTAAACAATTAATCGCCTTCCTAAGTACATTCAACATCAAGTAACACACTGTCGTGGTCGTTGTTTTGCTTAGCTTAAGTTTCAGCCTGCGGCTTTGTGTTAGTGGGCTCTAAAATAATAATAATAATAATAATATTACTATTTTATCGAGCCGTAAGTTGGCAATTTCTTTGTAACTTTTTATTAAATCTTTGATGTAATTGAAAAAGTTGTAACGTTATTCATGACGTTTCAAAAGACAGAAGATCAACTGTCTAACCTTTCCAAAGAATGGGTAGTGGAGATCACTTAAACCTGATCGCGCGACATTTGATAGGCTAGCAATTAGCGTCAGAGCTGGCCAACATTGCTACGGTCAAACTCCGCACCAGAGTTGAAGAAAGTACCCCACCTTCACTTTATTTGAAATATAAGAAGCACGTTCAAAAATTCATAGAAATGGTGATTAAGGGCCCTCGATGTCATGGGAAATAGAATCGTTAAGTATAACTTACGCAAGTTCCTATTAGAGTTTTAAATCATTTTGTCTTATACTTTTATGCGACATCAAAGCACCTTCGTATTCAAATGACACTTTTCACGCCCCTTCCTTCTTACGCCCCTGGGGCATTTATCCCCGTAAAACCAATGAACCAAAGCTTTCTTTCCCACTGCCACTGTCTGCTTTCTTTTCCTTACTTTCTCGCGACTTACGTCCTTCTACCAGGATGTGCTTAACTGTTAGTGGAAGTGCGCATGCAGGATTCACAGATTATTGGTCAGAAAATAAGAACAAATGTGTCACGGTCTCCAAACTCATGTGGATCCGAGTTGTCAGAGGTCCATCCGCAGTCGACATCTCTGGTCAACAGCACAATTCATGGTTTCTATCATATCCACCGCCGTTATCAGCGAATTTGCGGCGTTTCGTGCAGAACAACGACGCTGCAGGCAACTCGAGTTCGAGTGAGTCGACTGCACTGGGCGCCAGGTGCCCGTCACGTGACCACGAACGAGATAACGAGACGAGAAGCTGGAGCACTCAGTTTATAAATCAAGTGTCTATAAACGTAATATTACATATGAGTCCATCAAGTGCCAAATGTTATCAATACAACTAGACAGTCCTCACTGGAGGTCGCACCGACCACTTTAGCAACATTTTACTGACCGAAAAATTACACAGCTGCTCTTACTTATTTACAGTTGTCGGAGTTGTACCAAAACGGCTAAATGCAGGATCCCGCGAACAATAAAACATCTCTATGAAATTCCGATTGGATCACCCCCAACGGGGGCGCCAACGCCAAATGCAGGTGCGGTAGGTAAACATTGCTTTTTTCGACCTGTCGAGAAGTCATCGGACCAATCGCCTTACCGACGAAAATTTGTGTCATCCGCCACGGTGTTCCGCGTCCACGACGGTGCGCTGGCGGAAGAATACCCGGTGTGATCAACTACACTGGTGGTAGTCGAAGTTTGATGATCACAGTTACGGTCCAGTTGACATCAACAAGGTTGGTTGTAGGAAAAATCTGTTGATGACACGCACAGAATCGCATGCTTCAGCGTCAAATATAATGTGACACGGATCATTCATCGCATGCTCGCTGTGCGATAGTTGAGCCTACTGCAACGATGCGTGTATAAAACTATGCAGGTAGCGGAATAAAACGTGGCAGTTGCAGAAACTTGCTCGTCGGGCAGACACGCGATCTGTTTGCGTTATTCGTACAATAGTAGGGCAATATTTCAACTGATATAGAACGTCGCACGGGTCTCTCGGCGATAGCTGGGTCTCTTGTCGCTTTTTGTCAACAAGTCTCCGCTGCCGCTGACAGGCCCGAGAGACGCAGTGCCTCAGGCCCACCGTGTTGTTGATGTCGACGGTCAGTGTGATAAACTGGTGACCGAGACCGTCTCCAGTTTACCACACTGACTAAGTGACAGTCCACGGAAGCTGACAGCACCTGAGACGATCAGCCATTCCAGAGGTATAGTTGGTGCCCACCAAAATTTAAATGGTTTACGTGACCTAACCACGCCCCTTTCGGGGATGATTTGTCATCCTTGGGCTAACACTTGCTACCGTCAAGTTACCTACCAAATTTGAAAATCTTTTAACTCCACTCACTAAAAGATATGAAAAGCGATACAAAATGTCGAAATGGAGTGGTTTCAGTTAGGTTACTCATTGTCACTAGAAATAGCAGCAATCGATAGAGCACATGTGAGTTCCTCTTAGCGTTTCATGGTAGTATAACTATGCCTTTATCTTGCATCGTTTCAGAGATATTGCGAGATATTGGTCGAAAATCGCCGTTTAAACCTACCCCACCTTTATTTGGCGCCCCCATTGGGGGTGATCCCGTGGGAATTTCGCCGAGATTTTTGGCGTGAGAAAATTAGAGTCCCTGAGCTGTTGTATGCGTTGTTTGCGTGATCCTGCGTTTAGTCGTCTTGGTACAGTGCGGCTTGTGACTGACAGACGGACGGATGTACAGACGGACAGACACACGACGACAGTAAGTACCGCGCTATAGTATAGCGTCGCGCGGGTAAAAAGCTAATGCTACTGCACGGTGGCTTAAAACAGGTCACTGTCCTCAGTGGGTCAATAAAGAACTGGCTGATTTCAAAATCCTTTCATCTTTATACACAATAGTTAAGAACTGACGATGTAATAGAGTCGTCATTAAAGTTACTACATATCTTGAAATGTCGCTACACTACCTTGTAAAATTGCACCTGTTTGAATCACAGTTACTAGTTTGTCATATTCTTTTATACATACATACAAACCAATTAACATAGCGCCAAAATCGTGGAAACGAATCAGAGGCGCTGGCACAGGGTGACTAGACGTGACGTGAGGAGAAGTGACTTGTAACACCCATCGGTATTGCTAGAAGATACGTGTTGGAGGAACGTAGAGTTCGCGCTGGAACGTATGGAGAGATTAGCTCAGACTAGTAGGATGGTTCCGCTGTATACAATGCTTTCCAGGTGAGCGGGCTAAGTTTATAGCTAATACGATGGTTAATAGATAGCCAATGTAAGTCCATCACTCCATCTACATCAGGATGGATACGATACGACGTCACTGATAACTGTGGCGTAATTAACGTCCATGACCAGGCGTCCTAGTGAAGTTCATTTTCGTGTAAACAACAAGGACGATGACGACGCAATTCGGCCGAGATGCAATTAACTATGGGTGTGCATACAGTCCGCGGTGTGTCGCCGTCTGTCGGCTCCACTCGAAACTAATCTATTCCGGTTTATGGCTTGTTCGGTTGCTGTTGTCCTTAAGGGGAAGTGCCAGCACTCCGCTCATCCGACTGCCCATTATGTTTCTTCATTTATCGTCTGCTTTTTCGGACTCGGAGTATTTTCCGATTTCTGGTAATTGCAATCGTACGGTAATTGTTACGAATAAAAAGTAAACGATGATAGATATACTTGACAAATAACATCCAAAAGACGGCGTGGTCCGGCTCAAGACGGAAAAATAATTGATCTGAAGAGCTCGTAACATTTGTCATCAGTTAAAACGCTGTCGGAGGAATACGGGGTGTCATCAACAACGTTGGTCGTCGTGGAAGTTTGTTTATCACACGTACGGCTCACTTCAGCGTCACATGCATGTTACATGGAGCATCGCATGCTCCCTGAGCAATAGTTGAGCCTATTGCAACGTGTACAAAACTATGCACGAAGCCGAACAAAAATGGCAGTTGCTGAAAGTGCTCCTCAGGCTGACACGTGATCTGTTTGCATTATTCGTACAACAGTAGGCCAACCTTTTAACTGACACAGAGCGTCGCGCGGGTCTCTCAGCGACAACGGAGCCTCTTGTTTAGTTAACTAGAAAATACGGAGCCCACGAAGGGACATACAGGAAAAATTTTTTTATCTCGTTACCACGAGATAGCATCTCGTGGTAACGAGATGCTATCTCGTGCGCACGAGATAAATTTTTCTCTCTGCATGTCCCTTCGCGGGCTCCGTAAGAAAACTCTCACTTGAAGTCATACCGACCATTTTGCGGCTTGTATTACTTGTTTGGAACCAGTGTTTAATTCAAGTCTGCTTCTCTACCAATTAGTAAACTGATTTTCCCAAATTAGTTTCGCTTTTATCCGAAAAAGAAAGATGTCCTCCTGTGATGTCGGACATGTCTTTATTCCATGTTTTTAAACTTTTTTTATTGAAGTATAAAACTAAAGCATCCTTTTAATGTTTTGTAAATTCCAAAATCTATGTTTTATATCTATGATAGACAGTGATGGACAGTTTCCGAAACGTCGCTGACAGCCGAGTGCGAAGGAATCGGCGTGCTGAAGCAGAAAGTTAAATTCAATATTGGGCTTGGCAGTTGACAAAGTAGGACAGAATGATGGACGCACCCTATCACAAATCGTGTCTACACCAATGGAGGCCATCCACCGGACGCGAGGAATCTTAAGTATGTCTACATATTTTAGCTGCAGAGTTGATGACCGTTTGCGCAGCTGTCAAGTAAAAATGTGCAGTTGAAGACGACAGGTTCTGAATTTGCGTTTCCTAAACGAACCATCCACTTATATTGCTATAACTACCCTGTACTCAGTGCAGTTTTGAACCGATAGTGTAGATTTGATGCGTTAAAGTGGCGTTCTACGCAAAACTCTTCAGCTTCAGCTGGCTGTGCACCCGACCCGGGGGCAATGCCCCTGGGCCCCAATGGGACTCGGATGCCCCCAGACTCCCACAACTATTACGAAAATGTGCAGTACTTAATTTTCCTTACAATATGCCCTGGGCCATGCCCCCAGAATTTGGGCGTGTCTAAGTTGCCCCCATACACTCGGCCTATAATGTACCATATACTACGGGGGTAGTTGCTCCACAAGTCGTTCGTGTAAATTAACTATATAGTAAAACTGCTTCTTATATACATCTCGAGTCTTTGCTCCCCCACATTTAAGCTGGCCCCAAAATCGCCCCTCCCCAGTTTTTGAGTGCTAGAAACGTAAATGATCCTAAGTAGCCATTGTCGTGATCGCGATACGAGACAACGGACGAACGATTCCCTGGCGTATAGACGGTACATTAGCCTATTAAACCGCACGGCCGCCGGCTGACAAGATGAGGCAGCTCGTCAGGAGGACACCGACAAAAACATCCTCGTTCTGTCTGTTGTCCTTTCTCTTTTGCCTGTTAGTGATGTGACGTTACGCAAACACTTGAATTCGATATATTTACCTTACCGCCTTTCTAGTTACGCCGGATTTACAAATATGGGGACCCTGTTCGATGATCTGAGCCCTAACTTTTGCTTCTTTTTTTTTCACTTTTTAGTCCGCCAGGCATCGCGATACCGCCGGCGGGCTTATGTTTTACCCAGTGCTCAAATTACCGGGGAACGGGGGGATTTCCCCCATGCGGTTGTGGACCCCATGTAATACACGGCGTCGAAGTCTCGGCTCTTTCGGCGCCTCGGTGTCGTCCTCTACTATTTTTTTCTAAGTTCGACCACTGGTTTTACCGATGTTATTTCCTTTTCTTAAATTTCGTCCTCGTCATATCCAACAACGGGTGGACGGATCACAACACGGATTGTTGGGTCAACACCGTCGATAAAAACTTACTACGGTTACAAATTCGGTAAACTTTGGTCCAGTAAGCCCTGAGATTTTGTGGCTCATTTGCATGGGTGGCGACTGCACGTACGCTAAAATACGCTGTGCACTGGTTTTTAAAGGTCATTCGCTAGGTAATAGTAGCATAGCCAGTCTGTAGGTAAGCAACAAATGCACAGTCGCGGTTGCGCATGCCCGGCGGGATACACGTTGGGCTTTGTCCCGCTTTCTAGTTGCTGTTTAGTGATGCCCTTTTATGGGCATAGCGATGGATATTGTTACAGAAGAACCAAAATCATAAAAACTAGATAAACAGTACTCCGAGAGAGTACAACTCTCCGCGAAAGCGAAAGTTTTTCTTGGGGGGAGGGGTTTGTCGCCAACACTTGGCAACACTTGCCACACCTACTATTAGAAGCATAAAATGTAAACAATCGCCGGTTTACGGATTTTTTGACCGTTACTTCCACATCCCTCTACCGATCGCAACGAAACACGAACTTGGTCTTCCCTTTTCCCCTAGGAACCTTCCCGTAAAATTTGGTACAAATCCGTCCACAATCTTTTTTGTTATCGTGGTCACAGACAGATAGACAGACACACACAGAGACAGACAGACACACAAACCAACGTCGGTAAAAAAATACTCCCTCGCTTTCGCGGGGAGAACTGTTAGTGATTAAAGTTTAAAGAGCTATGTTCTTGGCTGCAAACTTTCCGTCCATCCAACCCAGGAGGCAGCCAAAAACATATTTATTTAATCACTATAATAGTTTTAAAAAATGATTTTGCTTTCATCATCCTATTCCAGCATAAAGGGTACTTAAATTCTTGGCTCTATTTGATATTTTTCTCTTTTACGACTGGCCATTTTTGAACGTGCGTAATCTGAAAGAAAACGTATTAAGTTATTATTTTCCACTTTAATTCGTGGCTTAGTTTTCAGCGACTGTGTCGTCTTTTACAGGGATGACAATCTTTGCAAAGTATATGAACGAAAAAATTGTTATCGAACAATGATTGAATCCATCTGTGTTTTGCTTAGGCGCCCCCATAATTGCGTGTAAACGTGTAGTGAACACTCACGATTTTCGTGTACATGTTTACTAAATTAAACGATTGGCGCATCCCTAGTAGGCAATACAACAGATTTGTGTGGCGCCACCTATTGAAAGAATCGGAACAAACGTACGCGGTATGATAAGGAATACTACGGTATAACGCTTTCTGCTTTCATCCATATATGCCAATATGTTTATGTGAAGTTGTTTAATTGCGTCACTTCTGTTTATTATTCTTTACATTTTTACAATAAAAAATAATCATTCATGAATTCAGCCTACGCAAAGTGGAGGTATCATGTATGCATGTTTAAGTACGCTTAAAGCCGCATTGAAATCGGTTGTTTCCGTAGTGTAGTGGTTATCACGTTCGCCTCACACGCGAAAGGTCCCCAGTTCGAGCCTGGGCGGAAACAAATATTTTATTCTATTGCTCACGTGCCTTCGTGCAATTTATGTACATCAAATGCAGACAACACTACGCAATGTTCTTTTCATATTGTTTTCGTCTATGGCTGCAGGCAAAATGCTCGACAGTGCGCGAAAAGTAGCGTATAAGAAAATTGTCTCACTTCTTCCAGTTGTGGTGTGACTGTGCTTCCGTTGGTCCCGCAAACCTTCCAGCACCTCCGGCGGAGCCGTATCCTGGAAGCAGCCACGGAGGCAGATGCCTGCAGAATTTACAAACCAATAGCAGTTGTAGGCCTACTGGGCTAAAAATGGCGATGTGCTGCAAAAGTAATATCATATTTTTTTATTTTTTTGCCGTTAAAGTGGTAGTATGTATAGCCAACGTCGCTTTTCGCAACGCTTTAAACACTGAAGCTTTTTCACATTGATATTCAACCACAGTGTAGCCTGTTGTAAGGGCGACCAGCTATTCCTATGGAGA
>Ga0209780_1004136_pt1 | contig 11086 bp, 5 predicted proteins | sample WorMetexBAHAMAS2_FD_187384 | JGI IMG/M metagenome (GOLD analysis project Ga0209780, IMG submission 187384) | Marine gutless worms symbiont microbial communities from Max Planck institute for Marine Microbiology, Germany - Inanidrilus exumae... | ecosystem: Host-associated > Annelida > Digestive...
TACAAATCGGATTATTATTATTATTATTATTATTTGAGCGCACGTAAATATGACATCTCGTATCGTATCGTATCGTTTCGAAAATAAAAGTTTTAACTATAAAACAAGTCGCATTTTAAACACGGTTTTGCCGCGGCGATTGTTATACACATGTCGATAGGCAATGTGTGGATATATCGTTTACTGTTTGTGGCTTTGTTTTTTGTACGGTTACGGATTTCTCCGCCGAGGATAAAGCTAGTGGCGTCAAATTTTGCACGGCGGTTCATCGGCGTCCATAGCAGGGAATCTCCAATTTTTTTGTGAAATTTGCTCCACCAGAAGCCCAAAATCGGACGAATCGGCCAGCGCGCCACCACCACGACGTTCACAACGATTACCCCGTGGCTCCCGAAAACATGATCTCGCGGCGTGTGGACGTAGGATCGGCATGTGTGGATATACGTCAGTCCCCGAAGACGGACGTAGCTTACTTGTTATATTGCGATGGTTAAAACGATTTCTCCCATATCACACACGTGATCTTTTTAGGTTCATTTTCGTGCCGTGAACAAAGTGTGTAGACTGCAGTCTACAATGCGCTTTTTACAACCCGTAAGTGATGTAAGTGAACCAGCAGCCGAACATATTGTGGGTTTTGACATAGTTGTGAAATTGTGTTTTTTAAGTGAAATTGTGTTTTTTAAGTTTTGTGTTTTAAATGCTAATTGAAAATCAACTGTAGTCATGTTAATTACAAAGATATTATTTTACTGTATTTAGGCAATCATATTTCTCATAACGTCACATTTTACATAGTCAAACAATTAATATAAGAGGCCTGATAAGTCTTTGTAGCTCCTTCACTCAGTCGCAAACTGTAAAATGACACAAAAACGTTTTATTGAAGTATAAAAACATGTTTTTATGTTTTTTATTCCAAAATCTGTTTTTTACAACTATGGTTTTTGAAAGAATATTAAGTGATTTGCGTCTTAAATGATTTGACATTACCAGTATTTGGCGAGCTTACGGTATACAATAGGCCTGCTATTGGTTACTGCGGTATTTTAAATGTCGGTAGGTCGTGCAGCTCTACCGTCGCGTTTAAATTATGTATTACACAGAAAGCTTATTGAATAGCCGGCGGTTGTTTTTAATCTACGGATCGACGTAAAGCCACGACAACACCAGCAACAATGTCGAAACGACATGCGACATTGTCGAATGCCACGAGTCTAAGGATTCTTTCGACAGTCGAATGTTGCTTCGACAATGCTGCCGTTTTTGGCAACAATGTCGGTCGAAATTTCGTCCTTTCGACAGAATCGAAACAAATTAAACATGTTTAGTTTGTTTCGACTTCGTCGAAAGGACAAAATTTCGTTCGCCATTGTTGCCAAAAACGGCAACAATGCAGCATTCGACTAGAATTTTACGATTTTGCCGTTTTTGCCGACAAAGTCGAACGTTGCTTCGACATTGTTGCTGGTGTGGACGGGGCTTTACGCTTCGTCTGAGTCGTCTCAATCCCTACCGCGGCGATAATGTTTCTTGTCATTTAAATTAAAGCATTCCGCGCTGTGCTCATGTTTATTTTTATACTGTGTGCGTTATTGTTCAGTAATCTAAACATTTTGTACTACTAACGCTCAAAGCGTAACGGTGATAATTCTATAGAAAACAAACAAGTTTAGCAGTTCTGCCATCTCTAGCTGTTAGTAATAACACCAGTGGTCAAAACAATCTGACGAAAGGCCACATCGCCGACCTGTCACCCCTCGCGACTGTGAATGAATTTGTCCGATGTTGACCCCCATCTAATACATGGTTTCATAGGCCCAGCCGAGTCATCCCAAACGGCATCTCGATCGGTTCAGCCGTTTTCGCAGGACAGGAACGTGACCAACAGACAGACATGCCGACAGACAGACCACGCTACTCCGTATATGGCAATAGGCCTCAAATGATTTATGCTATTCATGCGATGAGGCCTAAAAATATGAGAAATATAACTGATAGCTAATATAGCACGTTAGGCAATTTATTTAAATTTTACTGCATTCATTACATCCACCTTCAGGGAGGAGTTTCGTTTTGGGGGATGACCATCCGGGGCTGAATGAAGCCGTGCTTGCGAAACATGATCTTGACTTTATTTTTAGTACTTCGTTATTAAAAGGAACGTTTTTGTCTTGTTGTCTTGTTTGTGTGTCTTCGTGCAATAAAGTTTTCCATTTTTATTCCTACAGCTGTGTATACTTCATCTCCAGTGCTTTAACTCTGTTGGTTGGATGTCAGTAGCTATTGCATCCGGCAGGTAAAACGCTTCATAGAAATCCTAAAAATGCGCTTTCGGAGATCGGCAAAAACTAGAATAACTGTGGAAAACAAGACCCATTAAAAACGAAAGTAAGCAAGTGTGTCCGTCCTAATAATCGGACGGAAATGTTCGCTGGCGGCGTCGTGTGCTGCCCCCTGGTGAGTCACATTGAGTATGCGGCCGAGTGTCCTATTAAGGCTACTATAAAAAAAGACGGAACGAACCGACCGAAACATTATGCTTTCTGCTAGACGCGCCAGCGTGATAAGTAAGCCGCATACATGCTGTGTCGCTTTTTCAACCATAAACGCGGTGACGATACCAGTTTGTCCTTTTGTAGCCAGACATCGCGACGTGCGTCGAAAACAGTGCAAAGAAAATCTTAAATACAGCAGTACAAAACAAATATACACAAATGGTCAAACATTTTGATGAAAGGTCGCATCATAGGTCGTGCCGTTATTTGGATTGAGTGGCCCTTTTGTTGCGTACACCACAGCAGAGACTCCCAATGCTTTTCATTGGGCTGGACAAGTCCCTAAATTGCCCATTCCGTGGGTGATCTCTATCTCAACTCATATATGGTTCATTGGGCCCATCCGAGTCAACCACAGAAACGGCATCTCGATCGGTTCAGCCGTTTTTGCAGGTTACATCCGTATGACCAACACAGACAGACCACGTTTCGTGTACGTCTTTTGCGACAAATGTAGTAATAGGCCGCATTTATGCGATGCACGCGATGTGGCCTAAAAGTACGTAAGCCTGTCCGTAACTAGCCGCCTTTCCGATAGTTTAGAAGGTTCGCAACATATGCTATACGTGTATTCTATTTTATTACTGGAATATACGTACGTATTCTAACGTATTCTGCTTCAGCCTATGTAAACAATTATGTCCGTCCTCGTAATTCTCGGACGGAAATGTACGTTGGCCGCGTCGGGTGCTGCACAATGGCGAGTCACGTTGAGTCTTCGCCGACGGCACAGACAGACAGACGGACGGACGTCATACCCTTACATTACGCTTACCGCCAGACGCGGCCAGCGTAACGATATAATATTTTAGGTTTCAATGACATATTGTTATGTTGTACGTTAGAAAACTATGATTTATTCAAACAACCACGCAAATAAACACAGTAGCGTAGTAGGCTGCGCATTAGCCTGACAAATTGATATAATATAGGCTTAATTTACATCACGTGTCGACCAGTATAGCAGTTTTAGTTGAAAGTCACATACGCCAACGGTTCGCCGACAATTACGTTATGCTCACGTACCCTACGAACGGATACGATCGTACGAGTATTCTGTTTTTTGAAAAATACGCAATCTATTTCAGCGTACGCGTATCATTGAACTTCCGGTCACTTACAATGCAGGCAGATTTTTGAGGATTTTTAAGACGTATTCGCGAAGAGGCAAAGACGCGGTAAGCAAGCAGCTCCGTATTTTATGTGTAGCCTACGCCTACTTCACGTCGACAAGGATCCGAGATTGTCTTTGCACTGCATAACAGTGATAATTGAACAGGCCTATTTCTTCTTGACCATACCGTGCACTGTGGCGGGTCAATTGCCGGTAGGAGATGACGGAAGTCAGCTATGGGGGCCAGTGATCGAACTAAGAAAAAGCAGTGGGGGACGACACCGAGGAGCCGAAAGTGCCGAGACTTTGACGCCATGTATTATATGGGGTCCACAACCGCAGTAGGGGAATCCCCCGTCCCTTCGGTAATTCGAGCACTGATGGGGGCGATGTGCAGTTGGCCGCATGGACTATTGAAATCGTATATGGTAAACTTGCCATACTCAATTGCATCGTAGGCGGGGTTCTTCTCTCCGTTTTCTATGGTCTTTGAGCCCGTAAGTGGTTAGACCATTAAAATCTGTAACGCAAGCATGGCCAGTGCGATACCAAAACCTGCGGTTACATTCCCACTCGTAGTGCTATTCACCACGAAGGCCATTTACTGTTCAACTGCCCATCGGGAACTAATAACCGTGCTGCAAATGGTCTGGCCAGTTTACACAGGCTGTTATTTTTATTAATTTGTCGAAAAGCGGAAAATGTAACAATACATTAATATCGTCGAAGCATATTATTAGATCGCCCGTTTTGCGAACTCGATCTTATGTTTTGCGCATGTTTCTTCTTTTTCATTTGTCAACTCACTTTCTCCAACGTCCGTCAACCGACATTGTCGAAACTTTTCGACATGACGTGGCTTTAGCCCCATAAAAAGCGCTGCTATGCCGATTTCCTGAAAGTGCCTCCTAACAAAAAACGAGTCGCAAAAACCCCCAATTTCCCCCAATTTCGCGTCTAACCGCAACATACGCCGTCTCTCGTAATGTGGAAAGAAAATAGAAAATCAAAAACAATAGCGTTAATCAATGATTATTAACTGATATGTTCACCAAGTTTGGTGGGGGTCGGTTAAACGGTGACGGAAATCGACGTGCTAGGTTATACGGGAGTGGGAAAATTTTGCGATTTTTGACATAATATCATGCTATATATCGGTAACGGTACAAAATGGCAGTTGCTGCACACTACTATTAGAAATCATATGTAGCCTGATAATTGTGAGATTGCAAATGACCTTGAGTGACGCCTAACCACCCCAAGTAGCCAAGACGGGCGATCTTTAGGTTGGGAATTGACACGTTAGTTGCCAACATTCTAGTTAACATCGAAAACACGTTGTGTTTTTCACTACAAAGGTTATACTCAAGAGTACAAACACTTAAGCAGTGAACACACGACATACGAAAATAGCGAATGCCAGTAAATGCATAATAGCACAATGCTCTTTGTCATTTTAGGCCGCATCGTATGCATTGCATAAGATGCGAGTTATTGCTACAGACAGAGTAGCGTGGTCTGTCTGCGTGGGTGTGTCAGTCTGTGTGTCAGTCTGTCTGTCTGTCTGTTAGTCACGTTTGTGGGCCCTGCAAAAACGGCTGAACCGATCACGATGTCGCTTGAGACTGACTCGGATGGGCCCAAGGAACCATGTATTAGACGGGGATCCAGAGCCCCAAGGAGAAGGGGCAATTCTTGGGGTAGTACGGCCCATTCTAAAGCATTGGGGTCGACGTTTATCGCGCCCAGCCTGCATCCGATCTATATGTTATATGATGTGTTTCCGCGCAAGGAAGTGCGTTGACGGTCAATGCTGCTCCCCATTTTCGGGTCTATTCTTAAAAACCCCAATTTTTGGGGATGAATAGGCATTGTCAAACCTAATGCATATTGTCGAAGCTGCACCGATTCCAATAAAATTTTTCAAAGTGACAAAGACCACCAAATACTCTTTGTGGGTGGTTCAAACGCGTATAACACATGTAAGATGGCGGATGTCCGCCATTTTTGAAAAATCGAAAAATCTCAACGTCTCAGCAACGGCTTGACCGATCGGCATGAAATTTGGCGTGACGACGCATAATGATTCCTCGAACCGTATCGAAAGTTTACATTTCATATTTTTAAAACCAAGATGGTTCACAGCCACCATCTTGAAAATCGAAAAATAATTAAGGTAATTGTTAGGAATATAATTTTATATTTTACATATTTTATACAAAGAGAAACCCATACAGCTGTTTTTGTATTATGTCTGAAGTGCTACAACAATTCTTGCCTGCCAATGCGGATACACCCCATCCAGGCGTACTTTGACTCGAGCTTAATCTTAGCTTCGTGCACATACAATCTCCTGCGCTTGTAGATCCGTGTATAGTGATAAGGTCCCAGCAAGTGTCTTTGACGTTATAACCAATGTTATTTTCGACCGATATCTTCTAAATGTTTCATTCGTTGTACCTCCACAAAACGAACTGAAAGTTTACACTGCCTAAGCAACTTCAAATTATTAGACCAGTAAATTAAATTGAAATTGAAAACTTTTCAATGTGTATACCACAACATTTCACTACAGAAACTAGAAAGACCTACTCGAGGTCGTGCCGACCACTTAGCACAAAGAACTCGTCAACCAGACTAGTAAGTAAGTGAGCGAATTTTGTACACAGCGCCTAAAACAACAGTCACTAGGCGCTGGTGCCTCAAACAACAAATAAGTCTTCAGCTTTCGGTAAAAACTGTTTAGTAACAAATCAGGCTGACGGACTTGTGCTGGTAGACTTGCAAATTCTTGGTCCAGCAGCAGAAAATGCACGATCGCCGAGACATGAATTGGTGCTCGCAATTGAGCACTTAAAACTATACGACGACCGAAGATGATGACGACGACCAGTAATTTAGATTTCTGAGTTTTTTAATTTTTAAATTTTTAATTTTTTTAAGTTTTACATTTTATAAAGCGCTTTTAGGTGTAGCCTACCTACCGTGCAGACAGTACGTTAGAAATTCGACTGTGGAATTAACTACACATACTTTGCTTATTTACTGTAGTTATTTATATTTTGTGCATTTTGAAATGTTAGTTAAACTTAAATGCATAAATTACATCGAAAATTTAAAAACGAAAAAAACTAAATTTTGGACTTGTTGAGATTTAGATCGTTTTAAAACTTAAGACCGAAAACCGAAAAACCTACTTTTGCCAGCCTATATATATACCTTCGTCATAATACCCGGTCGCCGAAAGCATGCCAGTTCACAAAGTATATGGCTTGCTTTAATAACGCGATTCGTAGCCGACGCGATTATGCGAGAGAGTAGTGCATACGGTTAATTGTCGCTGGGCATTACAGTGTCATAAAAACACCAGTCAAGATGCACTTACTGTAATTGCATTGTGTCGTATAAATTGCGACTTGCGGACAAATTGGTCAGAGACCAGATAGTACAACTGATCACGAAGACGGGATCCAGTTCTCGTTGCGGGCTGCTACCGAAACGATGTCAGGTGACTGGCTTTCTATTTAGTAAAGTAAAGTATATGTCGATTTGTATAGCGCATCGTCGTAACTACCGCTAATGCGCTCAGACATGGATCACACAGTTTTACCTGCAAATTACACCATGCCTGCCTTTACTCCCCAGCCGCAGAGCATCACCGCCCTTTGGCTGGTACTTATTTTACCGTCCAATGGAGGGTATAAAAGTCTGAGTCGACCTGGGTGGTTGGTTACATACCGAAATAAAGTGTTGCGGAAGTATGCGCTCTTCCGAGTGCCGTGAAGTATTCCTACAGGGTGGGTCAAACAATGAAAAACCATCTTTTTTACTCTTATGCTGTTAACAACCATAAATATGCAAAAAACAATGGTTTTACTGGTATTTTGAGATATTTATGAAAATAGTACGTAATAAAGTTGTTCTTACTGTTATAGTGTTAAATATTCTACGGTATACTAGCCGAAACTTGGATGACTAGTTATCGTCTGTTATAACGTGATGATAAGTAACTTCGCTTTTAAAATCATGATTTATTTTAAAAGATGTTGAACTCCACTCCTAGATGACTATTTGACAGCAAATTCCTTCAATATTTTCTTAGAACCCCATTCTTTTTCGGTTTTCAAGTTTTAAATCAGAATAATTATTACCTTTACTTATTACTGGCCCGCCTACACATAGTGTAAGAGGGCCCGACTAGCGTCTGTCGTCCTATGTCGTCTGTAGTCTGTCATCGTCGTCTGTCGTCGTCTGCAACACTTGTATATGCAACGTAACTCACCAGGGGCAGCACGCGGCGGGCCAGTAGTGTTACATCCCGTTAAAGAAACACTTTGTTGTACCAGTGTCTCAGCTTGGCATCAAGTATGACGTCGTGAATAGAATATTCAACCGATAGAATATTTAATAATAGTCTAAAATATTATATGCTTATGTTGTATGTCGCTATGTGTGTCACACCAAAATCTGACTAAAAAAGCTTTTTTGGCACACATTGTAACGTAATTTGTTGAGAAGCAGTAGGGGTTTACTGTTTTGGCCCATTGTGTATATGCAAAGGAGGGTTATTACGCTGGCCGCGCTTATCTGTAAGCGTAATGTAACGGTCTGGCGTCTGTCCGTCCGTCCGTCTCTGTCTGTCTGTCCCGTCTTTTTTCTAACCTTAATAGATCGCGCGGCGCATATTCAACGTGACTCATCAGGGGCAGCATGCGACGCGGCCAGCTTACACTTCGGCCCGACAATAAAGAGAAACCGACATACTTGCTGTTTTTGCTGACAGCTCCTTTAGTGATGGAATCATCTGCGGAACTTCGTCGATCGAAACAGTTGCTGAAGCTTTCTACACTCGTCCTCTTCACGATTTTGTGCGTTGGCAGCAACGTCGTCTACGGTAGAATCGTGCCGTATATTTATTACTATTGCTATGCTGTGACTTAAATAGGTCTGAGTATAGATCTAGACAATGCAAGACATGTCATTTTATTGTACGTGGCAAACTGAATATTCACATAGAGCCAATTCGTCGGATCGAAATCAAACTCTCTTTTTGCATTGGTGGTAGTCTTCGCGGGGGCAGTTCTAAATTTCAAGTTTCATCAAAATCGTTTGAGCGATTTCGAAGAAGGGCCGGACCATTCATAAGGCTGGAAAAGCTGAAGCCTCTGAGCCTGGGCCTCGATAGGGGCCCAGGCCGCCGGTACAACTAAAATTTACAAAGTAGGACTACGACCACTTATGGGCCCCGAATTTTTTAATATATGTACGAGGGGTTCGCAGTTGCTTTCATGCCTCAGGGCCCTTAGGGACCATGATCCGGCCCTGTTTCGAAGACATGAAAGGTCGATATTTGCCCTTTCCCATTGCTTTAGCCATTGGCTTTATACAACAGCTTGTACCGCCCGTACACGCCCGGGCCGGGATGTGTTTTGAGCGTCTTGTCATCCGGAATTTGTAGTGCTGTATGTTAAACAACTGAATGTACTTAGGTCTCCTGGAAATGTATTGTACTGCTATACTGTTTCTACCATTATGATGAATAAAGATGAATATAGTGTATTTGATTTTCATAACGTTCAACGAGGGTCGAATCATGTCATGAGTCAAACGTTTTTATCCGGTTCCGTCTCTGGTAGGCGGGAAACCGCTGGGATGGTGACAAAGTAATAGCTACCGATACAAACTACCGTAGCAATTGTGAATAATTTAGTAACGTACAGCAGTATGAGCCAACATGTAGGCTACATGATGCTAGCACGTCTGATGGACTGGCGAAAACAGGATGTTGAAATTAGCTTAGTGTCAAATACAATACTGCCAAGCGCTTGATGGTCTACAGTAAACATAAACGGTTGTAATTTCCCACAAAATACTGCCGCTGTCTGATGCACAGCGTAAGCCAAAACAGGATACATCAACGGTTTCATTTAAACGAAAATTCGATATAGGCACCGGCACAGAGGCGAGAGTTTGCAACTGACGATATAATTTCTAAACAGGGACGTTGCACATTGCGCAAACAACACACTATTTTAACACAAAAGTTAGTTTTCGAGGAATGCGATATATACGCTTAACAAAGTTATCGGGTTACTAAATTACGGCCATTATTAGACCCACGTTGGCACTTTTTTGTGACTCATGACCTTGACCTTTGACCTTTTGACCCCAAAATAAATGAATTGCTAGGACTCACGTTGGAACATTTCCGTGTCAAGTTTGGTGATCCTAGCTGCATCGGGTTTTGAGATATCGTGCGGAAAACCAGACAGACGGCGGTAAAACCATATACCGCCTGTACGGCTGTTGTCGTGGGTAATATTAACGCTTGCACTTGTGGTATCCTACATCGATGATAAAGCATTCACCGTGTTCTGTTATAGGTGGAAAATGTGATAAGGACTGGGCGACTTTCTACGCCTGTTATGGCGGTAAGTACATCGTCTTTGAATCGTGAACTCTGTCGACTTGATTGCGACACATCCAGCATGTAGTAATGAGTTACACGGCTACGAGTAACTGGCGTTGACGCTATCTTGGTGCTAGAAACTTTCTCAGGAATCAGAGTGTTTGCGTGTCCGACTAGGCTCAAAGCTAATGACAGACGCACCGGTGCCGGTTTCCAGTACCGGCCAATCGGTACCTGAAACCGGTCAAGGTGTCACGGATGGATTTTCGGTATCGGTTTTTGTCTGTATCTATTGCTGGTAACAGACAGGATCTGTTCTGTTTTATTACCGGTTGCCGGTATGAAACGTAATATGTGACTGATCCACGCTGTTTACTTTACAGTATTTCAGTAAGTAAGTAAATATATTATTTATCAACGCTCACAATAATTCTCCAGTTGATCAGATTCAAATGTATGCAATGTTTACTGTATGCATTATAGGCATGTCCAGTAAATAAAACTCAAGTGAGGTCATTAGAGTTTACCTTAAATAGGGTCCTCATGAAGGTCTATCGAACTACGTCGATGGACGTAATTGCAGAGTGTCGATATTGGTTTGGCCTACTGGAAATGGAGACGCTGATTGCCAAGCGTAAGCAGAGGTTTACAGCCAAATACGTTCAGTCTAACAACGTATTATATCAACTGTTCGCTCATGTTGAGGGTGTGTAACATGTGGCAATTTAGGCATTATTTGTTTTTTCTTTTTCTTTTTATTTATTATGTTTATTCTTTTCTTGTTTGCTGCCAATTAACTTGGTGAATAAAGTTGACTAATAATCATCAGAAAGCTGAATCAGATGCGCAAGGAGAAAAGCGCTAAGGGCATTGGGAGTCATAAATTAAAATGGCCGCTCTCAATGATGCAAATTTTGCAGTTTTTGACGCTTGTATAGTAAACCACTAAACCGGTACCTGACGGTGACGAAATTTCGTCACTATGTTGCGTGATGGCTCAGCGGT
>Ga0209780_1004137_pt1 | contig 11083 bp, 3 predicted proteins | sample WorMetexBAHAMAS2_FD_187384 | JGI IMG/M metagenome (GOLD analysis project Ga0209780, IMG submission 187384) | Marine gutless worms symbiont microbial communities from Max Planck institute for Marine Microbiology, Germany - Inanidrilus exumae... | ecosystem: Host-associated > Annelida > Digestive...
GAACCTGTCAACTTGGTCGTCTTAGTTTCTTGGTTCAGCGCAACAGAAATATCCCGGCTGACGACCGTCGGTTCCCGGGCATTGTCCGGATTGCGGTCGACATTCGCCGAGCTCTCGTTATCAAGAGGACCACCCGAGTAGCTGACGCCGCTGGACGACGCGCCGTTTTCGACTTTTTTCGGAAACAGCATCTGGTTCTTCGTACGTTTGAGACGTGGCTGGTCGGGTTTGTCCGAGTCTTCGTGGATTTGCAGCGAACATTCGTCGTCGCCTTCGTCGTCGTCGTCGTCGTCGACGTCCGCATGGACCAAATACGCCCCGCTGCTGTCGGTCGAAGTTCGGTTGTCGGCGGTGCTGTCTGTGACGATGCCGAACGCGACGTCGATCTGAGCTCGTTCGCGCCGCAGCTCTTCCTTACCGTCCAACTCGATCGTGTAGGTGCCCGCACTGCCGACACTCTCGTCATCGCTGTCGCTTCCACTTTTCTTCCTCTTCGTTTCCAATGTGTCTAAACTGACTGTGTTCCCGCGCGAACTTGGAACTTGCTGACGTGCTTCTGCCTCATTTGAGTCCTCCAGTCCAGATTCATGCCACACAAACTGCTGATTCGGCTGCGACGACGGAAGCGACGGTTTAGACTTGCAGAATAGCATTTCGTGCATAATGTCGGCCTCTGTGCCTGCCAACTGGCGCTTCTTGGGACCACGTGACGACAACGACGACGATGACGTCACAGCGGTCTGCGAGTCACATGTCGTTCTGCCAGCTTCCGCCGTCAACGACGAATGTGTCGTGAAGCTGCGTCTTGCCCACGCCTGCCTCTTCTTCGCTGTATACGAACATCGCCACATCTAAGCGGAAACGGAAATATCACTGAAATGAAACGCTTATAAAAGTTATATAAAAGTTTAATAATAATAAACATTTGTTCAAGCAAAACAGAACGGCTGTCGGTTAGTTAATGTCACACAGAAAACGTACGAAATTCTAAACGTGACAGTCATTTTTTAAAATTTTGATCATTATCAACAACTTCAAATTTTCGTAAACATTACGGCTATTGACACATTACTCGTGAAATTTTAAACTCACAAACTTTATACTATTACCGCGCGATGCTATGATACCGCGGTATATGCTGTCGTCGTGTGTCTGTCCGTCTGTCTGTCTGTCTGTCTGTCTGTCTATCACAAGCCGGCACTGCACCAAAAGCGCTAAACGCAGAACCACGCAAACAACGCCGTTCGACAGTCCAGGGCCTGTAGTTTGCCGGAGCTAACGACCTCGGCGAAATTCTAATGGGGTCACCCCTAAAGGGGTTCCAAATAGAGGTGGGGTAGGTTCAAATAGGTGATTTTCGACCAATATCTCGCTGTATCTCAGAAACGGTGCAAGATAGTAACACTGTTACTATGGAACGCTAATAGGAACTCGTATGCGCTCTATCGAATGGTACCATTTTCAGTAATCTTAAGTGACCCCTAGCTACCGCAAACCACCCCATTTTCCATATTTTGTATCCCTTTTCATATCTTCGTTGTGGGGCGGAGGCAGAGACTTTAAATTTGGGAGGCAAATTACTAGTAGCAAGTCCTAGCCGGCGGATGACAAATCATCCCTAAAAGGGGCGTGTATGGTTAGGTCACGTGAACCATTAATTTTGGTGGGCACCATACATATCTCTGCAAACACTGAAGCTAGAGTTGTCAAATTTCGTAGACAAGTAGGCTATGTCAAGTTACAGCATATGGATGACAAATCACCCTTAAAAGGGGCGTGGTCAGGATCACGTGACCCATTTTAAACTTATGGGCCCCCAATGATATCTCTGGAACGGCTGAAGCGAAGGTAGCCAAATTTTGCACGCAGGTAGAATACGATGACAGACTACCGCCTAATGAGCGTGGTCATGGTCACGTGACCCGCTTTTTTGAAATGTTGCCCTATCATACCTTTGGATTTGGTGAAGCTAGGCACTCAAATTTCGTGTGCTGATTGATACAGAAGAGTACTATGTGCAAGCATGATATATTACCCCCGAAAGGGATGTGTCACGTGTCCTCTTTGAAGTTTGGGAAATATGTGATAATATCTCGTTAACTGTGCAAGATAGACATAGTTGCAATGGAGCACTAATAGAAAATCGTATGTGGCCTATCGAATAACACCATTGCCAACACTCTTGAATGACCTTGAAGGTCACTTTTGCTGTTTGAAAAACTTTATAACTCCCATAGCTCGTGAAACATAGCACAAATTCACTAACACAGCGCGTCGCGCGGTCCCTCAGCGATAGTTGAGCTTCTTGTGTAATATAATATGAAGCCAGCACCAGCATGTCTCAACGACAAGTCTAATTGCATAGTCGCATACCATCATATCTTGCAGAACTTCTTAACCCTTATGTCCCCGCCCATACACCGCGACCATCCTCTTCCGCCATTTTGCATATTCTTCGCACAAATCAGTCCGGTTTCGTGTTACATCATCAACAATCTGGAATGCTCTCCCTTCTTCCATTCGTACATCTCAAATAGATTCGTTCTGAAAGCATCTCAAAACCCACTTGTTTCAGTCTGCTTTTAACAACCCCTAGCGGATAATCCGGCGCCTCTGATGCATTTATACTTAAATAATTATGGCGCTTTATAAATGTTTTACTTATGTTAATTAAATTAAAGTAAAAAAAGTCATCTGTATAGCGCTTTATAGTGAGTATGACTCAACATATACTGAGTATGACACAATTTTAAGACATTCATGTATGAATAGAGAGATCGCACAGATTTATCTGCCACCCACACGTTTATCCACAAATGTCATGAGCCATACCTGCCTTTACTCTCCAGCCGTAGAGCATCACCGCACTTTGGCCGGTACTCGTTTCCCGTCCCACAGGGGGTAGGAGGCTGAGTTGGCCTGGGTAGTTGGCTGCATACTGATGTGGTTTGTTCGCCCGAAGACTAATCGGACCCGACGTATACGTATAGAACAACTTCGTTGACGGGCCCAACGGCGTTACTGCTACGCCAAACCGGCATGTTTACTTACTTATTACCGGTAAAGAGATTTCGCGGGATACTGACCCACATCAGAGCCTGTCGTCTGATCGGCCTCCTCATCACTCGACATTGCAGTCAGCGACGTCGACGTCGAAGACTTGGTAATGCCTTGTTTCTTCTTGACACCCGGACTTCGCGTCAACGCCGCCATACGACTCGTCTGTCCGACGCCTTCTGTGATGTCTCGCAACTTCCTCGACATCATCTTGCGCCGCATCTGCATAGCAGACACATAAATCGATCAATTCCTGTACAGCAAAACGGCTACACGACAACAAGAGAATATCATCAGCGTACAGTATATAGCCAATAAATGTCGAGCCAACGTGTAAGCCATAGCCACTAGCAAGAATTTCTTAATATGTCAACTATGTCGTCTATGTATACGGAAAACAACAAAGGGGGAAAGTATTCCACCTTGACGAACACCGCATAAAATGTTAAAACTTTCACCAACTACTGAGTTTCACCGCACTAGGCATGTTTGATAGCTGTACCAATATCTGAGCAATTTCACAAATTTAACACTGAACCCTTTTTGTAGCAGCTGCAAGAAAAGTCCGGAGTGCATGTATTCGATCGAAGGCTTTGTTTCCATCGAGGGAAGCAAAAAATACCCTGCTACCTCTCATGTAGTATCTAACAGATTCCCCGAACGTGAATAAAGCGTGTGCACAACTCCGATCTTTTTTAAAACCATACTGCAAAATATCGGTTTGGAAGCTGCTACCAAATAGATCAAGCAACACTGATTCAAACAGCTTTGATATGGCACACGATAAAGTGATGCCCCTGTACATGTTTGAAAAAGCGACTGGTATCTTTCACTGTTTTTGAGAAGTAGTTGTGCAAGTGTTTGAGTGTTTTGACTGCTAAGTGCTAACAGTACCTCAGCGTCGTTGTCTTTGTCTCTGTCACGCTCTTCGTCTCGCTCGTCACGCTCCGTGCGATGCTGGACCGACTTACGCCTCAGCCTAGGTGGCACGCACTCACTGAGTGGAGCGCCGCCCGGCCGGACGCGACCGCCGGCACTGTCGCTGAAGTCGACGATGAACGTCATTGAGCCGTGATGCGGAGCGCGCTCGCTGAGTCGTCCGTCCGTCGCACCTGTCTCCGCCTCAGCCGGCGCTACGTCCCTTACCGGCAATAGCTCCGCGCTGCTTCCGTGTGACGTCGCCGTTGACTCGATGGATACTGGGACGCCGCCGTCGGACGAATCCGTTGCTGTCAGCGCCGACAACGACTGGCTGATGACGCGTGCTCCACCCACTTTATCATCATCATCATCATCATCATCATCATTAAAGTGCATTATACAATGTGAGTCAAGAAAAAAACAACACACTTGACTTTATATCATAACTTCGGCAAATGCAGACCGATTTTCAAAATTCTTTCGCCGACAGATTTCCAAGAAAACTCTCTATGCATCTGTTGTAAGGTCTTCCAACTCACCTTAACTGTGTTGCTACACTACCTTGCGAAATTCAAAAATCTAAAATAACGGCTTAACTTTTACTTATCGTCATCACCATCATCACTTATTTGCCAAGAACACAAATACATCGCTAACACGAGGAACAATTGTAGCAGGTGCAAGCAACAAGGCTGAAATACAGCACTAACAGCCGCCCTAAAACATACATGAAACATAACAATACCAGTAAGCGAAACAGCTATGTGAAGTCAAGGAAATTATTGAAATCAACATTTGATTGTACGCTTAAATTCGGTAAATGAGGCAAAGTCAACAGGGTCACTAGGCAAACAATTCCAAATATTAACGACCCCTGCAGACGGTATACGCACACTGACGTTTAAACAGATAAAACAGCTTGTAATGATGGCCCATAGTTGTTTTGGTAGATCTTAGCTCAAAAAAGTCGTCAGAGCGCATATCAACATAACCAGAGATAATCTTGTGAGCCCAATCTAGATCAAAATGTAAACGGCGAAGTTCTAAGCTAGGTTAATTAAGTTATTCAAGTCGTTTACTATACGTTTATTTGCCCGTCCATAAGAAAGGCTCAGTTAAGGTTAGGCCTATATACCATCCAAATTAATCGGTTTTACTTGAAACTTAACAAAACGTAACAACATTTAGATGACAATCGCTACAAAAAATCAGAATGATGATTCATTTAATTTTTGTGCAATATGTGAAGCACAGAATGCAGATAACGCAAGAGCTTTGTGAATATGATTTGACGACAAAGTCCTTGAAGTTTATGCAACAAACGACTTCTCCGTTGTCATAAGGTAACAGTAGCTATACCTACTGCAATCCACGTACCTAATAAATAGTTTGAAAGTTAAAGCAATTGCTGAAAACGTTTATCTCGGATACAAACACAAGCTCAGAGACATTTACGCCATTCGTTGGTGCGAGCTTCATCAATGACTGTCTGTGTTACACCTCAATCACCCACTGCTTCAGTTCACTAACATCACGGATCCTCTTTTAAACACTGATGTATTGTTTTCCAGATTTTATAGTCATACAATCGACTTGGTTACGCCAACTCAGTTCGTTACGGCTCGCCGTCAAGGTGCTTGAAACGTTTGCAGCGCATTCAAAATTCAGTCGCAAGGATTGTATTACAGCAGCCATCACTATTCTCACGGGATACACTTCAGCAACTTCAGTGGCATTCTGTCAAATAACGGATACAGTTTAAGTTGGCTTCCCTTCCTTACCTACAAAGTCTTACACACCGGTACTCCATCATACCTGCCCTAACGTCCTCCATCCCTACGTTCCTTGTCGCACCTTGTGATCATCCTCCTCCGCTAACTTGTACGTCCCTCGCACTAATCTTCTTTGCGGTTCACGCTTGTTTGCAGCTCCAACAGTCCATAATTCTCTCCCTTCGGCTCTTCGTTCGTCTCAAACCTTAAATTGGAAAACATCTTAAAACCCATCTTTTCCAGTGTGCTTTTAATAACCCCTAGCGACTTGGCAAGCGCCTCTGATTCATTCTACTGAATGATTATATCGCTTAATCAAATTTTATTACTTACTTACTTACTTACTTGCTTACTTACTTACTTGAGCTGTTAATCGGCCTCTTATCTTGCAAGATGATTTCTGAGGTCTCACATGCAATATGTCATTGAAATCGGCAGCAATTGTAATTGTCAAGTTTCACACGGTAGTGTAGAAACACATTTAAGGTGAGGTGGAGATTGGAGAATCTATATGTGTGTACGAAGTTCCTCGGAAATCTGTCAGTAAAAGAATTTTGTAAATCGATCTACATTTGCCGAAGTTATGATCAAAAGTGAAGTGTATTGTCATTTTTGTCTCACACTCAACTAGGAGCCATGCTTACAAGCTGTTTAAAAGCCAATGTGCGTGTACCGTCAAGTCTTTTTTTTACCGAACGGGTCGTTAATATTTGGAATTGTTTGCATAGTGACACTGTTGACATTTCTTCATTTACCACATTTAAGCGTAAAATCAAATGTGTTAACGCAATGGCGCAACGGGTAGAGCGTTGGACTTGCGATCAACACTCAACAGGTCATGGGCTCAAATCCTACTCGGGTGAAAGCTGCGTAACAACCTTGGGCAAGTTGTTCACACCTATGTGCCTCTGTCACCAAGCAGTATAACATGGGGCGATGACGCTCTGCGGCTGAGGAGGTAACCGCAGGCCTGGCCGAAAGTAATGGCAGCCTACCGCCGGGTGGATGACTTGATCGATGCGGGCTGACTGCCTGTACACCGCGATCAGCTCCGTGCCCAACGCTCGGTAACGAGTACGGGAAGCCTTTACCTTTACCTTTACTGTATATTGCGCCTATTACAAACTAGATGTAAGAACGCAGGTGCAGCACAATAGGCTAAATAATAAACTGAAAATAACTAAAACTAATAAAAAACGTGTACACACAGACAGAAAACAAAAAGGTTATTAATAAAGCCATCCAAGTGAATGTTAAAAGCTGATTTTAAAAACTAAGTTTTGAACTGATTCTTAAAATTGGTGCCGTCTGAAACAGTGCGTAAGTGATCAAGAAAGGAAATCAGCGAAACGAAATATTATACTATTAAAATAGAATCAATTTACTAGCAATAAATAGTGCTGATTGAAGATGTCAGGTATTAAAATTTTGGATATTATCAGGAACTGATTTCGAAGCATTTTATCGTCTGCTGCATGCTGACATAAGCTACCAATGGCGTTTCGATGTCATATGTCCTGTCAATAACTGTAGTAATGCCACACTGTCAATGATTTGTGATGTTACTGAACTACTGAATAAATTACCTGATGAATATGCATGGAGTTGCGTGTTGTCTATCGCTGCAGCTGATGAGAGTGGAACACTGATGTCTCTTGTGGGGGTGATGTCGTGTTCAGCGGTGATCGACGTGGTCGAAGTGCCACGAACTGCTGAGGCTGACGATCCAACGTTGTAGCATCGGATGACGTCGCTGGCTGATAACGCGGTGACGTCGATGTTCGTCATCGAGGAGTCGCCGTTGACGACTGGCGCGCCGCTCGTTGCCATGGTGCTGGTCACGTAGTCGCCGCATCCGGCAAGTGCGGCCGTCATCAATCGCGCAGTTGCACGCAGCCCGTCCGGCACGAAGTGAGCGCCAGCGATCGACGGCGGCGGAGGGGGAGGGTAACCGTGCCGATGATGGTGATAGCGGGTGGCCAGTGGCGGCCGAATGATCTGGAAGTGTTCACCTGGGTAGACCATCTGGTGGCCTGGATAGACTGCTGTCGTTGCCGGTGGAAGGCCGACGTGGTGCCCGCAGTACGGTGCAGTCACTGCCGGATGTTTGCGGTTAGCGACGTCGTACAAGTCATGGACTGAATACTGGGCGCAGCGCCGGTCGCCGCAAGTACATCGAGGTCCGTCGACCTCCACGTAGTACGGCTGGTAGTCTGCGTGATGTGCCGACGAGTGAACAAGACCGTACGCATAGGGAGCGGCGTAGGACGACGGCGGTATTTCGCCGTAGCGGTGTAAGTGCGAAGAATCGATCGGCGAACCGACGACGGTTCCGTGGGACTTGGCGTGCATCTGGAGCTCCAGTGGCGTTGACGAAGGCGACAATTCTTTGACGCCGCAGACGTGAGATCGACCGTGTTCCGCTATACAACCCTGGATACACCCAACCACAATTCATATACGTTCCTGCACGTAGGCCTATGCATAGCGATCATACTCTTCCACCTATTTCCATGTGATTGGCACTGTATAAACAAGGTGTCGCCCTAACGGAATGTAACACTGCTGGTCCGCCGCGCAGCCGTGAAGCACGTGGAGACTGGAGGCGGCATGACGTCATCGCCTGGCCTGCACGGGTGAAACCGCCTGCACGCCCGTCGTGGAATGTTACAGACGACGACAGACGACAGACGCCAGCGACCGCTACTAGTATGTCCCCTATACTATGTGTAGGCGGGACAGTAATAAATCTCGACTAGAACTTCAAATTATTGAAACAAGTACGTCCGTCTTCGGGGACGGCCGTACGTCCAGTCCACACATGCCGATCCCACGTCTACTCGCCGCGCGATTTCAGGAACGGCGCAACTCTAGCGCGGCGTGTGGCCCGCGCGCTCACTGAACTATAAATAGAACGTCGCTCTGACGTCAGTCAGCCTAGGCCTGCAGGCTAGGCTAGGCTAGGCTCCTATTTGTCCAATATTGGGCTACCGGTGGAGCAGTTCCACAAAATGACAGATTCCCTGCCCAGGACGCCAATGAACCACCGTACAAAATTTGACGCCACTAGCTTTATTCTCGGCGGAGAAATCCGTAACCGTACAAGCCCATACACACATATGTCCGTCCGTCCGTCCGTCTGTCTGTCTTTCTGTCTTTCTGTCCGTTTGTTTTCATTCTATCTTTTGAATCGACTGATCTATGAGTGTGTGTGTGTGTTTGTCATGACAATAGCTTGCCTGGGATTGAAAGTTAAGATCATAGGTCAAAGTTAAAGGTCAATGTCCAGCGCGTATGGGCATGGTAAAGTAGTAACGCGGTCGGTCTGACCTCGATCCTCGAACGAGGACAGTTTTTCTAGTTTCAATCTGCTTATGACAATCCTAGCAGTTTAAATTAGCGCCTATGATTCATTTTTACTTAAATGACACTCGCTTTATAAATGTTTTACTTACTTCCTTACGTATTTATTTTCATGAGATTTCACTTCAGTTTACATGAACATGACTGTAATCATGCATTAATAGCTTAGGCCTATCCATTTCAGATGACGTTTGAGTTTTATAGGTTATGATTTAATTTTTCTTTCAAACAGTTCTGATTTGCACACTCTTTGCTATAAGGAATTTATCTGCTTTAGGTCTCATGTTGTTACTGGCCTGCCTAATGGGCCAGTAGTATTTTGGTGGCTGTCGTTTGTCGTCTGTCATCGTCTGTAACACTGCCGGCGGTCGGGCGAGTGGGCGGCCGGGCAGCCGACACTGCACGGCGGGCCAGTCGTGTTACGTCCCGTTAGGGTGATACCTTGTTTAAATAAATCTCGACTAGAACTTCAAATTATTGTAAAAAAACTTTACAGTTGTAAACGGTTTGTAAGGACGGCAGTGGCTATATCACACAACTAAAACAGCACAAATCAAGATGATGATATTATTTAACAGCGCATCGCCATGTAGTCAATGTACTGGTATGTAATATTACCTATTTAGTATTTACCATTAACCGGCGGCCATCTCTGATGCAAACAATTGAAGTTCGTTACATAACCCGGTGAAGAGATTCATTATGTGATGTTTATATACTGAGCTGTATATATAGTGTGATATAGTATAGTGCATTGTAAAATACAGCCTACTGCTGTCGGACAGCTGGCAAAGGCATACAGCAACACCCCTTCGTCAAGAGTCCAGTTGTGGATGAAGGAGGGATGAAACTAGTGTCGGCTTGGGATCAGTGATGTTAGTTTCCTCCAGTGCTTTGACACCGTTCGTTGGATGTCAGTAAATGCATCTCGTCCATGTGCCACATATCCCGAAGGTCTTTCCGGAAGAAGTTGCTTATGTAATGATGCTGTAACTTGCAACACTTTAACGGCAGCTGGCCTCGCCAGTTTATCTATCACTCGGCTTTACGACATGAGTTTTTTGACGTCGTCATCGACAAATATTCGTGGATATTCTGTCATTTCTGAAATGGCTCGCGTCGCCTCGTGAATAGTTTCAGAGATTATACCGGACACTCAGCGACGGGCGGATGACCGCGTGACGCGGTGGTCCATCGGGACACGGTTACAGCAGCACCACCACCACCAGCAGCAGCAGCCGACGACGACCTTATGACGCCATCTGCACCGACGTCGGCTGTCTGGTCCATCTCGGTCTGCAACGTGCACCACGAAACGACTTGCAACAGTAGCTCGACTGCTAGCGAGTTACAGATTTCGTCTACTTCAGCTTGCTCGATCGTAGTAGTTACAAGTCACTGGTTTGGCACAAAATGTACAAGTGCATGACATAAAAACCAGCGAACAAAAACTTGAGATGAACTTATGTAATGCATGTACTCAACCAATATAATACGGGATACCAACTACAATTTTCTTGCCACACAAATATAATTAAAATTAAGAAACGGAACGTCTTATTAACACCGTGTTCTGAAAAATTAACAATAATGTTGTTACTTTATAAATAGATAATTTATTGGAATTCTATTACGATACGATACGGTATATTTACATGTGCTGAAAAGCTGACGAGATAGCCAGCTTAATCTAGCGCACGGAACAGAAACAAAAAAATAAGGAAAACTAAAAACATTGACATCATGCCGCATCCACATACAGCAATCAATCAATCAATCAAAATTTATTTTCCAAGTAATAACAGAAAAATTACAATGTAATAATGTCGTAGCACTTGAAAGGTTACCAGAAAAGCATTACGCTCATTAAAACTGGTCGCCTGAAACAAAACAATACAAACACAAATACATCAAAAAAGAAAAGAGACAGGAGGAGAAGAGAAGAAGAAAGTAACATCAACATGTGCAAT
>Ga0209780_1004138_pt1 | contig 11083 bp, 6 predicted proteins | sample WorMetexBAHAMAS2_FD_187384 | JGI IMG/M metagenome (GOLD analysis project Ga0209780, IMG submission 187384) | Marine gutless worms symbiont microbial communities from Max Planck institute for Marine Microbiology, Germany - Inanidrilus exumae... | ecosystem: Host-associated > Annelida > Digestive...
AGGATGAACAAATGCATAATAAATGTTGAGAAGTATTCTTGCAGGGACTTGGACTCTTAATTTATAAAATATACTAGTATACTTCAGTAATTTATTATAAATGTGTTCTATGTGGTCAGTCCATTTTTGTTCATCATCTATCATAACACCAAGATAGCGACAGTTACTGACTTTTTTAATTTATTGGTTATTAAGTGTCAACCCAGTCTCGTATTTAGTATCAGGTGGGAAAACCATGTAGCATGTTTTCTCAATATTTAAACTCAGGATTATAACCTATACCCCACTTCTGTTTGTCGCCCTGGTTGGGGTTGACCTTGTTGGAATTTCACCGAGATCTTTGGCGACAGAAAACTAAAGTCCCTGCAATACCGGCGTGTGACAGACGGACGGACAGACGGACGGATGGACGGAAGGATATACGATGGCAGCATATACCGCGATAGCATAGCATCGTGCGGTAAAAACGGTGCAAGATAAGAACATAGTTACTACGGAACATTAATAGGAACTCGTATGCGCTCAATGGAATGGCGCTACTAGTATTTTCAGTGATTTTGAGTGACCCGACCTACTCTAGAATCACCCCATTTTCGATATTTTGTATTGCCTTAAGTATCTTCGTAGTTTGTGGAGTTAGAGATTTCAAAGTTCGTAGATAGGTTGATCATAGCAAGTTCTAGCCCGCGGGCCGCGGATGACAATCATCCCATAAGGCGCGTGGTCAATTCACTTGAACCATTTAAATTTTGGTTGGCACCAACCATATCTCTGGATCGGCTGAAGCTAGAGTGGTCAAATTTTGTACACAGGCAGGCGATGACAAGTCCCAGCAAATAGATGACAAATCACCCGTGGTCTGGGTCGCGTGACCATTTTAAATTTTGGTCATATTTCTGAAATGATTGACACACAGGAGTACGAGTGCATGCATGATATATTACGATAAACATGCGTAAGAAATTTGAAATATCTATCTCCGCCCACTACGAATACATGAAAGGCGATACAAAATGTGTAAAGGGAGCGGTTTGGGATAGTTAGGGTCACTCAAGGTCACTAGAAATAGCACTGTTTGATACAGCGCATACGAGTCCCTATTAGCCTTTTGTATTGTCTGTGTCCCTATCTTGCACCGTTTCTTAGATATAGTGAAATATTGGGCGAATGTTGCCGATTTTAACCCACCACACCTGTATTTGGCGCTCCCGTATCGCCTATTTCTTTGGCATAAAAGAACTAAATCCCTGTGCAGTGGTATGGCATTGGTTGCATGAACCTGAATTTAACCGTAATACTAGTTGTGACATACGGACAGTCACACAAACAGACGGCCACAGCATATACTGCGCTAGTATGTCGTCTCACACGATAATAGCGAACTGCGTGGGTCATTATACCGTCGCGAATGACGAGGCAGTTTTAGCTGTCGATGGTCCTGTATAATAACGTCGTAAAAATCACTTGACTATAGTGCTAAGTTAACCCACGCCCCGCGTTTTCGTAATTCTGCTAAGGCTTATGGGATTGGCAAGCCTTTCTGCTAAAATCGCTGCCCGTCTCTATTCACGGCTGATGTAAATAGCGCTATATCAGTGTCCAAACCTTTATTATTACCCACGCCGGCTGTATAGCCGCCGGCGTCGGGTAGGGCGTTCACTCGCGTCTGTCTGTTTGTCCGCGCTCCAAAAGGAAAACGGCTTGAGCTGTTTGGTTTTGTTTTGCTCTGTAGCTATCCTCGATCCGAGGGTTGGCCACACCATGGACGTACTTTCTACATTTATCTCTGTCATTTTCATTGACTCTTTCACGGGGAGTCCTGACCACGTGTTGTTGTCCATCCAAGCTGTGCGTTGTCTTCCTCGCCTGCGTGCACCTGCCGTTGTTCTTTGCATTATCTCTTTCTCCAGGCAACTCCCTTGTTTCCTCATGGTGTGACCACAGTATGCTAGCTTCCTTGCTTTGACAGTGTCCATCACTTCCCTCTTTACTCCAGCTTTGTTAAGAACCCACTCATTTGTTTTCTTTGCTGTCCACGAAACCGGCAGAACCTTTCTCAGCCCTTTTACCTTAAAGGCGTCCAGCTTTCACAGCCATACGTTGCTACAGGCCACACTTGCGCTTTTGTTAGTAGTACCGTCGCTGAAATCGGTATACTGTGACTTTTCCATATTTTTTGCAGTGATGTCCACATCGCCTGCCCCTGTTTAACCTGGTACGAAATTCCTTCGTATACTCCCCATCTTCTGTAATCACGGACCCAAGGTTACGGGAATATATCCATGTTTGTCTGTCCGCTCGCTCACCTCAATCAACGCACGTCGTCCAAATTTTACCAAATGTTTTGTACAAGTTAGCTGTAGCCGCGACTCGGTCCTTCTCTGACGAAAATTCAATACGTTATGTACTCTCGTTTTGTAGATTACCCCATGTTTTCACGTAATAGAGTAAATGAACCAGAAGTAAAGACGACGCATATGTTTTGTGCAGTTCGTCAGGTGGCAACTCCGGGGGCGAAGTATGCCGTTTCCGACTGTATTTTTTATTACAGCGTCGACGTCGTTCTTAGTATCTAGCATATTTTATGTCACTTCAGATTACTTGTAGGATATTTCAAATATTTGCACTGAACTACATCTATTAAACGTTGTCTAACTCGAAACGCAGATTGAAACAACGCAATCGTAGATATCAGACTTCGCCCGCGCTGTGCAATCCAACTACTCCCTTCGTGTCCGCTAGGCCGCACGGCGTACGCCCAGGAATTTTCAGAATACTATTTAGGCTTGCCTGGCATACTGAATGATCCCTTCTGCTATATAACGTTATTGGCGATTGAATGATCCCTTTTGTAGCGACCGCTGCAGCGAAGATTGCTAATGCGTTTGAAAGGCCCGGACAACCCTCGAAAACTGCCCGTTCTTCTTCGGGGATCTACACCGCATCTAATACATGGTTCCTTGAGCCCACCCGAGTTTTTGTCCAAAACGGCATCTCGATCGGTTCAGCCTTTTTGTACAGCTTACCGTAGAGTGTCCCATTACTTTACAACAGGCCGCTACGTTTTCATCCAAACATTGCCCTTTTTCCTTTGGTGGATCGTGTTCACCATCTAACACATGGCACATAGGGCCCACCCGAGTCATCAACCCAAACGGCATCTCGATCAGTTCAGCCGTTTTTGTATGGGTCCTAAATGTTATGCTATACAATGCATTGTCAATGAGGAAGAAGCCCCAAAAATTGCCGTTTTCCCTTGGGATTTCGTCACCCTGCCGGAGGACGATTGAGCCACTGCCATGGGCAACAGGCACCATCAAGTGATAGAGATCGTGCATGTTGTTCTCGAGATATCCTCGCGGATAGTCAGACACAGACAGACATACACACCCGAACGTGCTCATCACAATACTTCGCCACCGCTCCCGCAGACGCAGTAATCAGACATTGTATACAAGTATAAATGCAATATGCCACGAATATAGGCATCTTATATTACATAATTATCCAGATCAGTATCATATCTAGCAGTATACAATGTCATCGTCACTATTGTAAACACAATGTCAAAGTACACTTGTTCACAATGTCGTTGTTAGTATACTGTATAGCACATGTCAAGCTTTGTTTCACTGAGGTAACTGCAGGTTATTTCCAGTAGAAACTAAAAAACTAAACAAGGCAATTGTAAATATCAGACTTCGCCCTCGCTGTGCATTCCCACCACCCTCTTTGCGGCCGATAGGCCGCATCGTCTGCGCTCAGAAATTTTCAAAATATTTTTAAAATATTTGCGCTGGCCTTGCATACCGAATAATCCATTCTGATGCATGATGTTATTGGCGATTGAATGATCCCTTTTGCAGCGACCGCTGCAGCGAAGATTGCCAATGCTTTTAAATGGTCCGAACAACCCCGAAAATTGCCCTTTTTTATTGGGAATATGCACCCTTATCTAATACATAGTTCCTTGGGACCACCGGAGTCTTCGTCCAAAACGGCATCTCAATCGGTTCAGCCGTTTTTGCGCAACTCACCGTAGAGTGTCCCATTACTTTACAATGGGCCGCTATGTTTATCCCAAAAATTGCCCCTTCCCTTTGAGGGATTGGGTCCCCCATCTAACACATGGTACCTAAGGCCCACCCGACTCATCATCCCAAACGACATCACGATCGGTTTAGCCGTTTTTGTATGGGTCCCAAATGTTCTGCTGTACAATGCATTGTCAGTGGGGAAGAAAACCCCAAAAATTGCCTTTCCCTTAGGATTTCTTCACCCCGCCTGAGTAGGACCGAGCCACGGCCATAGGCAACTTGCAAAAAAATTGGTTAACATAGCGCATGTATTTCAGGAAATATCCTCGTGGACAGACAGACACACAGACGTGCTCATCACAATATTTCGCCACCGCTCCCTCGAGCGAAGAAACTAAACTAAACTTCAGATATGCAAAGTACTTGTTTCATTTAAATGTTTGCAAAGAACTTGTTTCATTTAAATGCCAAACGAAAGTAGAAATAATATACACTGTGTCTCAAAAAGAAACAATACACTTGACTATTGATCATAACTTCGGCAATGTAGACCAATTTTCAAAATTCTTCACTGACAGATTCAAAAGGAAACTGTCTGTGTGACTATTGCAGCATCTTCCACCTTACCTTAACTATGTTGTTACACTACCTTGTGAAACTTGAAAATCACAATTTCTGTATATTTCAATGGCGTATTGCATGTGAAACTGAAGAATTCATCTTGCTAAATATAAGGCCACCTTAACAGCTCAAGTCTGAATCCTATGACTATAAAATCTGGAAAACAATGCAGCAGTGCTCAGAAGACGATGCGTGATGTCAGCGAACTGAATAAGTGGATGATTGATTGTAACATGGCTGCAGCAGACAGTCATTAACTAAGCTTACGCCAGTGAATGGCATAAACGTCTGTGAACTTGTGATTGTACCAGGGATGGACGTTTTCAACGGTTTCTTTAACTTTTAGAGTTAGACTATTTATCAGGAAAGAGTACTTTAGTAAGTATTAGTCACAAACATTACTGTCACCTTCTGACTGTGATGAACTCGTTTGCTGCATAAACTTCACGGAGTTTGTCATCAAATCATATTCCGAACGTTCTTGCGTTATCTGCATTCTGTACGTTGCACATAAATGAAGTAAATCATTGCTGTGATATTTCGGTAGCATTTGTCATCTAAATTGTTAAAGTTTGTTAAGTTTTAAGTAAAGTTGGTTAATTTTGATGGTAGTATGAGTAAAAGTTCAGCTGTTATTTTAGAATTTTGAATTTCGCAGTATAGTGTAGCAACAAAGTTCAGGTGATGTGGAATTCCCTGCAATAATTGCATCGAGAGTTTCCTTGCAAATGTGTCAGTGAATGAATTTTGAAAACCGGTCTACATTTGCCGAAGTTATGATCAGAAGTAGAGTGTATCGTTTTTTTGAGACACAGCGTACAAACAACTAGAGCAAATCCAAAGCACAAGTTCCAGCCGAAAATGATGCATTTTCTCATGCGTGCTTAACAACGCTATTACGCCACTCATTATTTTACTGCATTTTTACCACGCGGCGCTATGCTAGCGCGGTATATGCTATTATCGTGTGTCCTTCCGTCCATCACACGTCGGAGTTCTACCAAGACAGTTAAACCTAGGATCACGCGTACAATGCCATACGATAGCTCACGGATTCTAGTTTCCTGGCGCCAAAGATGTCGGCGAAATTTCAACAGCGTCACCCAAGAAGGGGAAGCCAAATAGAGGTGGGGTATGTAATATTAGGCGATTATCGGCCAATACCTTGCTATATCTCAGAAACGGTGCAAGATAGGGACATAGTTACTATGGAATGCTAGTAGGAACAGCGTGCATATCTACGATATGTTTACACATGAATCAGAAAGCGCACGAGTCTTGTAATGTCAACTGTTTTCGAAAACCAAGGACTTCTCAAGGTCACAGCCAGTCGCGTACACTGTAAGTGTATTAATATCTCGCATACGATGCGAGACGGAGTCGTTGTTACTGTTGTTACTACAGACAACTAACAGGAAGTGATACATGACCTATCGAATAGAGGCAATTCCGATAACCTTGAATCACCTTCAAGGTCATTTTTACTGCAAGCCTTTCAAATGTGATTTTTCATACAGCTGTGCAGCAAGCAGTTGACGAGATTTCAACTGTCAGCGCGTCGCGCGGTTCGTCTGCGGTAGCGGAGCTTCTTGTATGTATACAGTGCACAAATGTTTATTGCTAATTTCTAGCATTAATAGTTTTTGGACTGTCTTAAAATGTTGGTTGATTTCTCTTCGAAGTTTTAAATGACGGTTAAAACTGTGATCCACTCCTATCTGGTAGACGCGCCGCTCAAATATCTCCAGTGCCAACGCCAGTTCGCCCCACCGAACAGCAACAGCAGCCGGTGGACGTTAGAAGCTGTCAGACAGCTGGGTAGTGTCGGCCGTATTTGCATATTTTGCTCCGTCGTCGTCTTCGTCGGTGGAAGCGGAAGCGATTATGGATATCGGATTCATAGTCACTTCTGAACGTTCCCGCTGCGGAGTTTGGCGAGACTTCACTATAATCCTGAAGCATTTGTAGGCGATAATTCCGATGACAAAGATGACCAGTCCACCGACGACAATGGATGCGATGATTGTCGCTCGAGAATTATCGGCAGTCTTCGTCGGCGAGGACGTCGACGCAGTTGAAGCGACGACAGATGATGAAGACGACACCGGAGATGTACTCGATGTTGGAGGTGACGTGAACATGGACCGCGACGTCGAGCTGAGTGATGACGTAGACTTTCTCGTCGATGTAGTCGCCGATGTAGTTGAGCTGACTGTCGATGTTCCGGATGACATCGACGTAGCGGCAGATGTCGAAGGCGGTGCTGACGTAGTACTTGTTGCTGCTGAATCACCAACGCAGGAGACAGCAACGTCTTCGTGGTGTCCACAGTTGTGGGCGTCCCATCCTCCGTGACGACACTTACTGATGTATCTTTCCGTTCCGCTGCACTGGACGTCGTCCAACCAAATCTTTCCTTCGCCGATGCCGTAGTTGGTAATATTCATTTCCCGTCCGACGTAACCGAATCCGAGGGAATAGCAAACGACTCTCGCTGCCGCGTCGGTGAATCCGTCATCGCACACTGTTCCCCAGGTGCCGTTATGATAGACTTCAACACGTCCTTCACGTGCACTTCCGCCTCCAAACAGTGCAACTGAATTGTTTGTTAGGCATGAGACAAACTGAACGCTATCGTAATGCGAACACTCAGTATCGCCCCAACCATTATGTCGACACTCGGCGATACTCTCTTCCATTCCACTGCACTGAACTGATCGCAACCAAAACGGTCCACCACCGTAGGACGTATAGGTCGGTCGTCCGATATATCCGTAGCCCAGCATATTGCATACGACTCCTGCTGCGGCATAGTTCAATGCATCTCTACACACGTATCCCCACGTGCCGTTGTAAAATACTTCCAGTCGCCCTTCTCGAGGATCGCGGCCTCCGTTCAATCTAACTTCAACCTTGGTGGCAGCACAGGAGACAGCGACGTCTTCTCGATGTTGACTGCAGTTGTGAACGCCCCAGCCGCTGTGTGAACACTCGACAATATCCGTCTCGGTACCATTGCATCGTACGTTGTCCAGCCAGATTTTTCCACGACTGCCAGTATAGTTGCGGTTATCAATTTTTCTCCCTGATCCAAATCCAAGCATCCTGCAAGCGACACGCACTTCTGCCGCAGTGAATAGATCATCGCAAATTGTTCCCCAGACTCCATCATGAAGAACTTCTAGACGACCACGTGAACTCGAGCCTGCAGCCAGTCTAACCGGAGTGACTGTTGAGTCATTCACATCAGCTGTATTATTCATGCAAGTCACGACCACGTCTTGATGGTGTCCACAGCTTTGAGGTCTCCAGTCGCTATGTGAACACTCGCCGATGTACTGTTCTGTTCCAGTGCAGTTGATGTTGTTCAACCAAATCAGCCCGTTGCCCACGCCGTAGAGTTCGACGTCCGCCTTTCTTCCGACATACCCGAATCCCAGAGAGTAGCAAACGACTCTTGCTGCGGCGTCGGTGAATCCATCGTCGCAAACGGTTCCCCACTGATTAGCATGAAAAACCTCGAGACGTCCAACTCGCGGATCGCCTCCTCCAACGAGAGCAAGTGACTCGGTCGAGTCGGCGATACATGAGACGGAAACATCGTCACCGTGAGAACAGTTGTGACGGCCCCAACCGTTGTGTCGACAGTGTGCGATGTGCAGTTCCCGACCTTGGCACTGAACGTCGTCCATCCAAATCGCGCCGCTACCGGCACCATAGGCGTTACCGATAAACCGGCCAGTGCGTCCGTATCCCAGCATGGAACAAACTACTCTTGCTGCTTCGTCAGTGAATCCATTATCGCACACGGTTCCCCATGTGCCGTTGTGATACACTTCAAGACGGCCTTTTGAGCCCGATTCACCGACTAACTTCACTTCAGTGAAGCATGTGACGGACACATAATCACAGTAACTTTTGTACCCTTTGTACTGGCGGCAATCTGCAATGTTCGCTTCCGTTCCGCTGCACCAAAGGCCATACACATTCGGAGGCCTTCCTGCACCAGCACCGTGGAGGTTACCACTAACGTGTCCAACGTGTCCGTATCCAAGCATGGAACAAACAACTTTTGCTACTTCATTATCGATAGAATCACGACACACGTTTGCCCACCTTCCGTCGTAAACTCTTTCAAGACGTCCTTCTTGTGCGCTTGGGCCTCCAACGAGCCTCACCGTGGTGCATGCAACCGAAACGTCATCATTGTGTTCACAGTTGTGAACGCCCCAGTCGATGTGCTGACAGTCTGCAATGCTCGTTTCCGTGCCGTTGCAACGAACATCGTCCAACCAGATCCGTCCGCTACCGGCTCCGTAACGGTTACCGACAAACTTTCCGCTGTATACGTATCCCAGCATGTAGCAAACAACTGCAGCTGCCGTGTCATTAAAATAATCACCACACACCGTTCCCCAGGTGCCGCTGTGATACACCTCAAGACGTCCTTCTTGTGGAGTTGGGCCTCCAACCAGCTTCACCCAGGGGCACGAAACTGCAACATTTTCGTGGAGTGAACAGTTGTGTCTGCCCCAGCCGAGGTGTCGACAATGTGCAATGTTCGTTTCTCCTCCACTGCACGAAACGTCGTCCAACCAAATCGTTCCATCACCGGTACCGTAGCGATTGCCAATAACCTTTCCGCCGTGACCGTATCCAAGCATGTAGCAGACAACTCTTGCTTCTGCGTTAGTGAATCCATTATCGCACACGATTCCCCATCTGCCGTCATAATACACCTCAACGCGTCCTTCGCGTGGATTTGGTCCTCTAACTAACTTCACTCTCTGTGCGGTTCCCGTTGTCAAAAATAGCAACAGAGGAACTACAGACAAAGCAGGATTCAACATTTTTTTACAATTTAGGTTTACATTTACTTGTTACGCTACATAAGTATAGTATCAGACATACAAACAAGTCAGTTGTCGTTCGCCTATAAAACATGTAGTAGTACCTATAGACTGGTGACGATCGACTTCGCTATAGGCTATCATAATTACGACTAGGCCTACTGCTATTGGCCGCGCGTAATATGTTTATTCACGGTAGGTTGAGCATTACGACAACACGACCTTCTTCCACGCTCCGCTGAGAACTGCTCGTTTAGTTTTACTGCCGCGCAACAGGCCTAAATTGTGGCCAGGCTATTATGCATTGCACACCGGAACTTCGCAGGCCTACTTGAAGAAATCATTTTATGAAAACCATGAGTCTAATCCGCCTATCTGCGTCTGCCATTTACGTATCATCCTTATGCCACATATACTTTCGACAATAAACCACCACCATAAATACATTTTCGCGCACATCAATTTGTTGATAAAAATTATATTTTTTGCTTCGCAAGCAGTAAAAGCCATTCAGAGATGGAAGGAAGCGGATCTAAACTTTTGACCCATGACGTGACCCAATCTGGAGAACTTTTACCTGCTGAACGAACAAACCGACCCGACCCGGCCAATACATACATACATACATAAGAGTTTTTTTGTATAGCACATATAAATTCAATAGAGTCACTATGCGTTTAAATGAACGTGCATCAGCGGCGGTTCTCGACTGCTGCACAGTTGTATGAAGGACCACGCGATGCTCCATATCAGTTAAAGTCTTCTCAACTATTGCACAACTTACGACATATCGCATTTGAAAAGGCTTGAAGTAGGCGAATGAACTTGAAGGTCGCTCACGGTTTGTGAAAATAGTGCTGTTAGATAATTATGTATGTTTTCTTTGCTACCACATTTGTGGTGAAATAAAGTTGTGTGTGATAGGCGATATAATTATCACATCATGTTCGCTATTAGCGATACTGCAACACCATTCACTATTAAGGTACGAAAGGTGATACAAAATGTCGAACATGGGGTGGTTTGGGGTAGTTAGGGTCATTCGAGGTCACTGGAAATAGCACTAATTGATAGAGCACAGAAAAGTTCCTATTAGCGTTTCATAGTAACTATATATTTATATTTATATATTTGTAGACACGAATAAAATAAGCAACATATAGAACAATAAAATGCAATAAAAAAAGAACTGCGTCTACTTGACAGAAAGGCTCAAAGAGCGCTTACAACTGCCCAATAATAATCCATCACTAATACACAAGGCTAAAAAAAGAAACATCAATTGAATTTAAGAGAGATTTAAAAACACTGACACAGGTAGCTGATACAACTTCGTTTGGTAAATTATTCCACACTTGAACCACGCGAACAGAGAAAAAATTTTGACGAGCAAGAACTCTAGAATCGGGATAATACAATTTCATACTATGACCTCTAGTATTGCATGTTGACCGCGTAAAAAACTCACTAGGAATAATGTTAGTGAAACCCTTTAAAATTTTAAAACACATAATTAAATCAGCCTTCAAACGTCTTAATTCCAAGGATTCCAAACGAAGTACAGACAATCGTTCT
>Ga0209780_1004139_pt1 | contig 11082 bp, 8 predicted proteins | sample WorMetexBAHAMAS2_FD_187384 | JGI IMG/M metagenome (GOLD analysis project Ga0209780, IMG submission 187384) | Marine gutless worms symbiont microbial communities from Max Planck institute for Marine Microbiology, Germany - Inanidrilus exumae... | ecosystem: Host-associated > Annelida > Digestive...
TGCTTTAGAGGAAGGGTTCGATCAGGCGGGAAAGGCAGGTTTTGGTGTGCTGCATGCAAGTCAGTTAGTCGGACATGCAGCACGTCTACTTTATTTATGCCGTCTTCTTGACGTAATAAATGAATGAATGAATTAGTAGTGAAAATCAACTGCCTTAACACTGACGAGTCACGGCTGCGAACAGTAGAGAAATGATTTCGAAATAACGAAAAATGAATAAAAGCAGTATAGCTTACAGAATACGGTACGTAACAGCAGCATAAATTGTTCCGTACGTATTAAACGTATTATACGTTTGTGGAGAAAATACGCGTATTTTAACGTGTTCTATAATGTGAACTAATTTTACGTTTAAGGTTTTTTAATTTAAAACTTTGTTGCTTTTGGTTGTCGTCAATACGATGATGCTATGAAATTTTATAAATGCTTCTTTTTGTGTGTTCACATCAGGCCTTATGTAGATATTACTAAATAAATTTTAAAAGTACAATGTTGTGCGTGTGGAACTAACTATGTAGTCCAGGGCAAACTAAAAAGGACCACTGGTACACTAAACAGCAGACCCTGTAGACGCGCGATTACGTCAGATAACGAATTTTTAATGAATTATATCCTATTTTAACGTAATTTATAACGGTATTCAACGTACAGAACAACTATGAACAGCAGTATAAGACTAAGTTCGCGTTAATAATTAAATGTCGACGTTTTTAACTACGTATCCTGCCGGTTTTGCAATGATGCGCGTCGTTGCTCATGGTTTTTTGCCAGCCAACCGATAAGGTAACATTGTTGAAGTTGATATCAATTTGCAAAACACATTTTTACGTTGCCAACAACCGCGTCAACCCCGACCATTACATAGCTGCCTCGTATAGAATAGTATCGTGGACAAAATCATTAATCGGACTACTGTTGCAGTCAAAAAACCAGCCTACTGTTGGGTGTGTCAATCAAATATGTGTAACTGTCTATAGTAGGCCTAAATAGGTAGGTCTCGGAAACCAGACGATTTAGGCGGTTTTAAAAAAGGCTTTCATCGTACGCCGGTTAAAAAGTCGTGCCATTTCTATTTTCGCCGCAAGGTGCCGCGCGGGGCGGCTCAGTGTGAACGAATCTTTAGTTTTGCGTCCGACGGCATATTTTAACTAGCTACGAAAAGTGCCGTCTATAAGTGTGAATCTATATATAATTTTACAAGAAGCTCAGCTATCGCAGAGGGACCGAGCGACACACTATGTTCGTTAAAATCTTGTCAACTGCTGCACTACAGCTGTACAAAAAATCACATTTGGAGAGGCTTGCAATAGGTAAATGACTATGAAGGTCACTCAAGGTCATCCGAAATGTCGCTATTTGATAGGCCATATATCACTTCCTATTAGTGGTCTGTGATAACAACGACTCCATCTTGCACCGTTTCTGAGACACTCCACATTTACAGTCTACAAGTGATTGCGTGGGACCCTCAGAAGTCCTTCACTTTCCAGAAGACAGTTGAAATTACAAGCCACGTGTGCCTTCCGATTTATGTGCAAACATGTCGCCGGTAATACATACGATATTTCCCCAGGTATGGGAGTTAGAAAGGTTTCAGACAGCAAAAGTGACATTCAAGATCACTGGTATTGGTGCCATTCGATTTGCTATTAGTCTTCCATTGCAACAATGTCTCTGTCTTGCACCGTTTCTGAGATATTGTCACTTATATCCCAACATTTAAAGAAATCGAGTGATCCCGAACACATCTCTTTCGGAAATAATCTGTCATGCATGCACTAAAACTCCTCAGTATAAATCAGCATAAGAACTTTTTATCCAGCTTCACCAATTCCAAAGACATGCATGATTGAGGGTTAACATTTTAAACATGGGTCATATGACTCTGACCACACCAATGATTAGGAGGTAGTCTGTCATCCCCAGGCCAACACTTGACCTACTCCACCGGTATACAAAATTTGACGACTCTAGCTTCAGCCGTCACATGTATATGAATGGTGTCTCCAAAAATTCAAATGGTTCACGTGACCAGACCACGTCCGTTTTCAGGACGATATTGTCATTCACGGGCTAGCACTTACTATGATCAACCTATCGACCAAATTTGAAGTCTCTATCACCACCCACTACGAACATATGAAAGGCAATACAAAGTGTGGAAATGGGGTGGTTTGGACTTTGGGGTAGTTAGGAGTCACCGAAAGTCATTCAAAATAGCGCCATTCGATAGAGCGCATACGAGTTCTTATTAGCCTGTCATAATAACTATGACCTTATCTTGCACCGTTTCTGAGATATAACGAAATATTAGTCTAAAATCGCCGATTATACCCTACCCCACCTGTATTTGACGCTCCCGTTTGGGGCGACAGCATTGGAATTTCGCCGATATCTTCAGCATCAAAAACTAGAGTACCTAAGGCGTTGTTTGCGTGATCCTATACGTTTAGCCGTCTTTGTAGAACTCCGTCTTGTGACGGACTGACGGACAGACAGACAGACACAGAGAGACACGATGATAGCATATACTGCGCTAGCATGTCGTCGCACGGTAAAAAATAACAACCCAAATGCAAGAAAAACTGGTTTAGCACTGTTAAACACTGCTTTTTGGTTTAATGCATGCGTCACTACAAAAAGGTATTGTGCAATCTCTTTATCGAAATGCGCTGCAAGTATACATACGTATCCGGGAACCAAAAAGCAGCAAAATTTTCGTCCGTGTTTATAAACCAGACGAAGCAGGCACTCACAAGAGTACAAAAACCCACGCCGGGGAAAACCCAGTGTGGCTTTCGAACGCACCGGCAATATGGCGTTCTGTCTGAAGACCGACGGCAATCGCGGAGTTTGCGTTTTCACCAGCGTTTGTTTGTTTGTCTGTCTGTCTGTTTGTTTATCCGCATGATGTCTCAAAAATCGCTGCAGTAAGGATCACCAAACTTGATACAGAAATGGTTGACCAAGAGTCCTGGAAACCCATTTATTATGGAGTCACAAAGGTCGAAGGTCAAGGTCACGAGGCACAAAAACAGTGACAACGTGGGTTTTAGCACTCTTCAGAGTGCTTGCTTCTTTTAGTTTCTCCCTGCATCAAATGCAGCAACGGCTATTCTTTGAAGTTCGCCATTGCACGGCACTTTCTTCTGTACGGTACGTAAGCGCAGAAACGTTTTGGACTTATCTTGATAAAATGCTTCAGCTATATTGGCTATACAATAGTAACACGTGTGCTAATGTTCTGCACTGTTTTGCAATAATTCACAACTGCTGAAATTCAAAGGACCAACAGCATAATGGTCCGCTCCAACATCAAAGTTGGAGAACACCGAACCCCATGGTACTTGCATCCATGACCCGAACTATCGAAAACTTGTTGTTACTGCACGACGCCATAATAAGCTACATAGGCCTAGATCAAAACAATGATAAAAGCAATACTAACCCAACTGAGCACTACTGTCACTGACATTACGAATGCATGCAAAATAGTCCTAGAAACTTTTCAACACTAATTTATTAAATCAGAGAGCCAACGGACCAACTTGATAACTTTCATTAATATGTAGACACTATTGTTAGTTAAGTACATGTCATTTCTTTGTGTGAGAGTGTTTCTTTCTTTTTCCTTTTTTTCGTTTCTTAGTTAAGTATTTTCAATTGTTAGTATCAAAGGTAAAGTTGGTAAAGGATGGAATATAAGTGATACGTCGTATTGTTACTATTTTACTACCATTTGTGGTAAATAAAGCTTATCATAGTCCTGTAGATATTCATAGAACTAACTATAATGAGACCGACAAAATAATAGAACAACTAGGTTTACTGGTAATGATTAAGACCATATTGTATAAAGGAGCAGTAGCGCTGGGTACGAGTATGGACTTTTGGAAAAGTTTGAGAAGATCTAAGCCTTGAGGTAATAGCCGTGGATCTGGGGGAGGGAGGAGGCTGTGGAGACAGAAGGCTGGATCCAAAATGTTATGGGAAAAAATCACGAGAAAGATCTTCTCTGCGGGAAGCCAACGAGTCAAGATTTACACAATATAGCATGGAAGAATACGACATTCCTCGGGTAAAGGATGGAATATAAGTGATACGTCGTTTGTGTCTGCTTGTTAACGAGCGCATCGGTACCTTTGAAGCCAGGCATGGAGGCACCAGAATGAGCGTACATCGCTGTACGCTGCTTACCAACACTGTACTGTGTACAATACTAGCTTACCTGCAGCGGATCCGTACACATAGGCCTAGAGAAACTGCAAATAGATCTATTGCCTATTTCGCCTCCTTCTGTATACAGTCTGCCGTTCAAAACGCTGAAAAGGCCGTATGCGCGAGGCTAACAACTTCAGGTCGTCGCGAGCACGCAGCGCCGAGACCCGCTGTGGCCCCTATTATATTTATTAATGCGCTTGTGGCCGGCGGAGGGGAGAAGGGAAGGTAATGGCATCATCATTGGGCGGGCGTAGGCTTCGGTCGTCGCCGGTAGCGGTCTTGGCGCGATCGGTCGATCGCTAGTGCCGAAGGTCAACGGTTTGTGGATGGGGGACCGCCGAGCCGAGCGTATACGCCGACGGTAAGTCAGTGACGGCCACGGCGCTCGGGTCGCCACAGCAATTCGACCGACACACCGACCATTCATCGCTACCGCCGACAAACCGCCGTCGTTCGGGCGAGCTCGGTCGGCACGGGCACCTGCGTAGCCGCACGGCGACAACGGGCCCCGGCGAAGCGCGTCGCTTGTCGGTCGCTGCCGCCGAGTGACCATACACGCGATCTGCTATCATCTTGCTGGTCACTAAATGTCTCCCCCGTACGGCGGATTTGTGTAAAACCACTAGTTAGCCCGCCCGGCGTGGCGATGCCGCCGACGGGCTTATGTTTTACCGATGTTACTTTCATTTTTAAATGTCGCCGCTGTCATTCGACAGCGGGTGGACGGATCGCAACGCGGATTGTTGCGTTGACACCGTCGATGAAAAAATTACTACGGCTAAAAATTTGGTGAACTTTGGTCTGGTAACCCCTGAGATCTTGTGGCTCATTTGCATGGGTGGTGAGTGCACGTAGGCTATAATACGTTAAGCGCTGGTTATTAAAGGTCATTCGCTAGGTGTCACTAGCATAGCCATATGCTAGTCTGTAGGTAATAAATGCACAGTCAGATTTGCGCATGCCGGGCGGGCTACACGTTGGGCTTTGCCTCGCTTTCTAGTTATATGTACTGTGCTATCGTACCGTCATTGCTGATTGGTCTCAGCCTACTCACTTACTGTCTCGCGTAATATCGGTCGTTACTTATTATGCCATAAAATGCGTCACTTCGTTCCGAATAGCACATGCCGCAGCTTTAGCTCACTCTAAAAGTTTGGCTTGGTCCTCCTTATATATACATCTTTATTCACCAATATACATGATAGCACAAATAAGAAAAACAGCAACAACAACAACAACAGAAAGAAAGAAAGAAAGAAACCTTATTATTGCACCAATGATAGCGTGAAACAAGGTGTCGCCCTAACGGGACGTAACAGGACTGGCCCGCCGTGCAGTGTTACCGTGGAGCTATAATTAGACTCCAGGCGGCATGACGTCATCGCCTGGCCTGCGCGGGTGAAGCCGCCTGCAGGCCCGCCGTGGTGTGTTACAGACAACGACGACAGACACCAACGACCGTTACTAGTAATAGTATATTATATATAAATTTATAATGGTAAAATTAACGTACTGATGAGTACATGAACCAACATCAAAATTTCTGTCCAGTGTGTTCACGAAAACGCCATTCCCCACCGTTCGGACGAGTGACGCATTGCCGGTGCGACGCCAGACCTACGACTATAATTTTATCTTCCCAGCCAAACAGCATTGTCATTGCCCCTTGGCCGATACTCATTCCCGTCCCAGTGAGGGTAGGAGGCTGAGTGGCTGGTTGCATAACGAAACAGCGTATCCGCGAACTGTCACCCATCTGAGTACTAGAGTAAGTTAGTTCGTAGAATCGACCAACGCCGTTACCATTAGGCCAAACTGCTGCAAAACCGTCAAATTCCAGCTACGACCAGTTGTACACAATCAATTCCGGTCCTTTGATCGCCGCATTTGTTTACATTGCTTGAACCTTTGGCTCCATCCCCACTATGATATTTTAAGCTAACACAAACATCTTTAGATAGGTCCTATCGGTAGCGGCAAAAAGCGTTCAGTCATCCGGAAAGCATTGGTGCAATCTGCAATTTTTTCTGTACCGCTTTTAGTCTTCCAATTTAATTCGGTTCTGCTGTATTGATGTGATATTTGCCCGAAAGATGTTTCGCAATATGAAATGAATATACCGGTATATAGGCCTACGATCAAAACACCGCGTACGTGCAACGACCCATAAGCGCGAAAACCTGCAGCTCAGCTAAAAAGACTTCAGATTTCCATACCGCCGCTCCGTCACGCCGGATTTTGTCGGCATATGTAGATACGAAATTCACGTAGCCTATTGTTGTGGGTGACTACTTCGCCCCCGGTACGGGTACGAACTATTGCAATTAGCGTATCTGTGTCTGTTTGTTTGTCTGCGTGTCCGCTCGCATATCTCAAAAACAGAGTCTAAATGTCATCCAATTTTCTGTACATGTTACCTGTGGCCGTGGCTCAGTCGTCATCTAACGGCAATGTGATAATATTACGTACTTCCGGTTTTGTGGATGACGTCGTGTTTTCATATAATGCAGGGGAGAATCAAAGACGACGCGCATATTTCGTCGAGTTGGCGAGGTGGCGGCACCGGGGGCGACGTTTGCCGTCTTAGACTGCATCTTGCTTCAAGTTTGCTTGTATACAGGAAAAGTTAACAAAGGTTTTTCGCACATCGTATTCTAGGGGTGTGGAACGGCACGCAAAGGGTTGTCCGACGTTTCGTGTAATTTTACCTCCGGTTACCTTGCCATGATTGAAAACATACCACGTTGTTGGCGAATAACGTCAAACTCGGTCGTCTGCACTCTGCAGTATTCAGCTGCACCTGCGTGATGCTTCAAACACGAAGAACAAGCTTACATGTTCTTTTTCGTGGACAGTCCAATCGGGCCAACTCAGCCGTCTGTTTGTTAGTACACACAGTAAAATACTGAGAGGCTTGTGTTTAGGTTTCTTTCGCTGTCCACTTTTTCCATGTGACGAACAAACGTATAAACAATAAGCCACACGTTTGCTAATTTCAGGTCAGTAGAGAGATACGAAAACAGAAGTTATGCGCGAATATTTAATCACCTCAGCGACGGCAAGAGCGAGAGAGCTCTTCAGGAATCTGGTTCGATTCGTTTGAGAATTCGAAAGATTGTTGTAGCCTATATGCAATTAGGCCTGCACATATATAGGCTTACTCAAGTTTGGAGTGAAAACGGAGATAGCGTTGGTACTGATGGCTGTTTTGAAGCAAACGTGAGAACGGATACAACGAAGTTTATAATGAGAAGAACATGACTTAAGATGGTAACGCGTTTTGGTCACAGAATGAAGGGGTGGGGTTTTCACTGGCGTTTGTGTCTGTTTATCCGCACGATATCTAAAAACCCATGGAGCTAGGATCACCAAGCTTGACACAGAAATGTTCCATCATGAGTCCTGAAAATCCATTTATTTTGGGGTCAAAAGGTCAAAGGTCAAGGTCACGAGACAAAAAAAACAGTGTCGGCGTGGGGTTTGCACTCTTGTGGGTGGTGGCTTCCTCTAGTTCCAGCAGAGTGACACTACAGTATACTACTTCGTGACTCGTGAGCGCTGTATACGACCGGTTTTTCGTTGTAACTGCATGGCAAGAGGCTGAATCGACGCTACGGTCAAGACATCAAGACTACCAAGTCGAGTAAGGGACGTACTCAACATAGGCCGCCGGCTGACAGGGACAATTCAACTGCTGATAGGATAACAAGAATACGAGATCGGTGATCGCGGTACGAGTCAAGAGACGACCGGACCGAGCTTTATCGACAACATGAGCCGTCTTCTGAGTTGTCGAGCCTTCACCGATGCAAACACCTCACGATCCTCACCACTTCGCCTACTTGAATTCGTCGCTCTGCCTTCTATACACATAGCTGGGTATTATTATACCGGCCCGGTTCTCCCTCCTCCTTTATCTTTTCTGCGCACACGTCCACGTGGCATAACGGTTACCCTGATAACGGTTAGTGGCGTTTTATCATACCAAGCGGATCGCATTTCTATCGTGCGTCGGCATAGCAGAGGCTGTACATAGGGTGAAGTGACGTCACAGCAATGGTCACGATGATATCTCCATGTTGTCGGTTGACCTAAATTTTGTTAGATCGCCCGTTCTGTGAACGGTCGATCTTATGTTTTGCGCATGTTTCTTTTTCTTTTTTCCCCAACTCACTTTTTCCGACGTCTGCAAAACCGACATTTTCGAAACTTTTCCACGACGTGGTATTACTCGAAAAAGAAGCGATGCTATGCCGATTACATAAAAGTGCCCCCTAACAAAAATGAGGGGCAAAAACCCCCAAATTTCGCTGAATCTCGCGTCTAATTGGAACATTATTAGCCTATATGTTCACCAAATTTGGTAGGGGTCGGTTAAATAGTGACGGAGATCGACGCGGTATTTTATGCGGGGGTGGGAAAATTTTGCGATTTTTGACATAATAGCGCGATTATATCTCGGTAACTGTACAAGATAGTCCTATCATTGCTATCAAGTGACGTGGTTCAGCCCAAGGATGGTCCTTTTGAAGGTTAGTACGATGAGTGACATCATTTGGGGGAAATGTGCCCCAAAAAACTCAAAAAGGGGTGTGAATAGGCATTTTCAAGCCAAACTAGCATAATATTGAAATTCACATATCTGAGCCGCGGTTCCACCGATTTCTATGAAATTTGGCATAGTGATGCAGTTCCACCCTCTTGACCGTTCTGACTGTTGAAAATTGAAATTTTGAAAATCCAAGCTGAAATTTGGTATGAGAATTGATATGCATAGGAGCTTTAACATAGATGAACACCTGACTGAGCAGCATTGACAGCCGGTGTTCCTGTTTAGTAAGCCAAGTGTGAGCATTCATGTTTGTTGTTCATACATCGAATTGTCACGGTCAAAACTGCACAAGACGGACGATCTTCAGGTTGGGAATTGACACGTTAATTGCCAACATTCTAGTTTCAGTTTTGTTTCGGACTTTCGGTTTTATTCCAGTTTCATTTCAGTTATGAGAGCCGCTTTAAGGTCTTATGAAACTCCAAAGAGATCATCCCATCTGGGGTGCCATATGCATGTATAGGGTATGAACATTTTTCGGTTTTCGACCAATATCACTATTTCTCTGAAAAGAAATAGGTATAGGCCTATAGTTGTAATTATGGAAGGCTAGAAAAATGTACTCAACGGTACTAGTAATATCGTATCGTATCGTATGACTTATCGGCGAGTTGGCAAACTGCGAGATCGCGCATCCGCGAATTGCCTATAACCAAAGACGAAACAGAATTACTCGGCAAAATGTTTGATGGAAAACTACGCCCAACATTTTGGTGGCACTAAATGGTCTTTAACGTCCTTATGCGCCGTCAACGAATAAATGACATTAAATGCCTTAACTCCCGGATAGCAGGACTTAGATTACCTCAAAATCTGATCATTTGTCTCGTATACCTCAGAGAAATTCGTGAAAATTCTTCCGTGGCTTGTGGAGTAAAACTAAGAAATAGACAAACAAGCAAAAAAGCAAAACCGCTTGGCGAAAGTGGTAAGAAGCATAACGAATCATGCAAACCGAGTGTTTTGGCTTGAGGCGAAGCTGAACGGTATACAGAACCTTGTCCTTCGAGATTTCGACAGTGTCAAGCTCCTTGCTCCGAATTTGTCGAACGCTATCTTCCAGTGTTGCTGAAGAGATCCACAACGAAGCTCATATAAAGGCAAACCACGTGCGGTATAGGATTAGTTCTATACACGGTATATCCTCGTTATCGATCGTAGCGGGCATGCATGCGAAACGGCACACCGAGAGAATGTTGAAAATTAACCTGCAAAATTTCGTCACTCTTGGCCTCTGTCACTCCCTCTCGTTGGGCTCTTACCACTCTGTAGCTCGGTGTCTCACTCAAGCGGACCTGCGCTCCAGTGATGGGCGATTCGCCAGTAAAGAAAGATATTCGATTCGATTCGGTACGATTGTTTGTTAACAGAACTATGACTGAGCTCATTTCAATTACGAGTTTCAATTAAGAAAGCTATAATTTAACAACGGCTGTATTAATTCCGTACAGTATTGTGGATTCGTATTGAGCTTATGTGCCTAGTTACTTTTGATCAGTCAGAACCGGAAAAATGCGTGCGAAATTGCGGCGATGAAACAGAACAAGAAACAGAACTGAGACGGCAAAAAGTCGACGACAGAGGATCGACCAAAATCGGCCGATAATGTCGGTCGGCCGACGACAAAAATTGATCGTGTGCCATAGAAAAGTCAGCCGACAAAAATAGTGGTTTTCAAAAAGTTTTTTGGCTGATATTTTTGTCGGACAACAAACATCGGCCGACAAAAGTCACTAAGTCAGCCGACCTTTCTATGACACACGATTAATTTTGTCGGCCGACCGACAATATCGGCCGATTTTTGACGATCGTCTGTCATCGGCTTAGTTTCGATATTAGCCGATAATCTGTAAGCGCCAATTGTGCCGAATCGAAACTTATCCATTCGATTCGAATCTATTCGATCTGGCGGTGGCGGTTGGTTTCGAATCGATTTTCCCATCTCCACTGTGCACCGTCGAGCCCGTGGCCCGGTCTGCTCGCCGCGGCGCTTCAAAAGTCAACGATTCATCATGACAGGGGCGCGCATCGCTCACCTACGGCCGTGCCCGCTAATGTTGGACGTCCCCGGCCGCTTATCGGGTTTACAAGTGCTATGATATACGATCGACTGTCAGCCGGTCGACGAAGGCGTATACTCGGTGCGCAACCGATACAAGAACTCATCAGGAGATGAGATAGCAAACGTCAACTTTTTACGACGATATGGCACGTACGTACTTCAAAATACTAAAAAAGAGAACCTACTT